>Ga0265797_10002049_pt1 | contig 34718 bp, 33 predicted proteins | sample P2T30metagenome_FD_192433 | JGI IMG/M metagenome (GOLD analysis project Ga0265797, IMG submission 192433) | Plant litter microbial communities from East Loma Ridge, Irvine, California - P2 T30 | ecosystem: Environmental > Terrestrial > Plant litter > Unclassified | place: USA: California...
CGGTTTCGAGTGGCAGAGGACGAACCCGGTCGTGAGGCTCGGGGCTAAACAAAGGGCGGCGGAAGCTGCCCTTTTTCGTTATCAAGCGTCGTTACGACGACTGCTATTCGTCGGGAGGCTTAATCATCGCCCAGACAGCTAGTCCAACCGCAGCTGCTAAGTGTTCCATGTTCCCGATCGATATATTCTTTTCGCCGCGCTCTACCTGGCCGATGTATGTACGGTGGAGTCCAGCACGTTCGGCTAGCTCCTCCTGTGACATTTTTTGCGTTTCACGGGCTTTACGGAGGGCGAGCCCGAACAGCACTCGGGCGGGGATTGGATTTGATTGCTTCTGATACGTCGTAGGCATACCACGACGGTGCAGTGATGATGACTTTGAATCTACAGACTCTAGATAGCATGTGCTACGATAGTTGCCATTTCATAACGGACTACGATCATGGCAACCATCGATACAACCTGCCCTATCTGTGGCACCCCCCACGCGAGAAAGCTCTCAGTAATCTACGAAGAGGGGCGTTCGTCAGTGCAGAGTACGATTCAAACTTTAGGGAAGACAAACACCATAGCTCAAGTAAAGATCAGCACTCAGGGCACGTCTTACGGTGTTACACAGAGCGATGCTTCACGGGCTGCCGCTCCGCCGCCAGTCCCGTTGCTTCGCTCTGCTGCGAAGGAAGCACAAACTTTTATCATCGGAGGGACGTTCGTTCTCGGCTTCATCATTCCTATAGTGATGTTCGCGTCTGGTGCTGGTTTTCTAGTCAGTATGGGAGTCGCTGTCGTGATCTTGTTTGGCGGTTGCATCGTCGGGGGTATGCAGGGAGATGCAGCGACAAGCGAAGAGATAGCCGCCCACAAAGAGCGACATCGCGAAGCGTATGCAGAGTTAGAGCGCTGGAAGAATACGTTCGCTTGTGGGGCCTGTGCACATAAGTTCATCCCTCCCGGTCTTAATCAAGCGCCTATGGCGGAGATGCAGCCTGCCTAAATTATTAAAAATTTCCTGGCTGGCGGGTTAGGTTGGAAGGTGAGAGGCAAGTCGTAAAAATAATATCTTGAAGGGTCGGTTGCGTGTCTGAGCACCAACGGGGCAGGACCAGATAGGCAATACTCTAGTTCCAAGATATCTCACGGTCGAGCGGGCGGTTTAGTACCCGCAGGCCAAGGATGATCCGGCCTGTTGCGCCAAACAAAATATTGACGGCTCGGGAGGCTGTTTATAGGCCCGTGGCAAGCCTCACGGCGCTCTGGTTATTGGGTGCAGGCTGGCACTACATCAGTTGCTGTCGAGGCCCCTATGCAGTTTGATAGGCATTATGTGTATAGGACGACCAAGGCAACCGCCGCTGACATAGCTAACATCTTGGTGCTTGCTAACTCGGCAATTCAATCATATCGCGTTAGAATGCTGTAATGAGGAATACGGCTAACGGGAGTTTATGAATGATTGAAAAGGTCTTCGGACGTTTTGTGTTGCCAGAGAGTGACGTAACGTTAAAACTTGTCTTCGATAACCTCCGCAACTACGTCATTGTTGGCGGCTTCGTAGCCATGGCACGTTGGTTTGAACTAGGTAAGGCGACGCCACCACCCTACCTTTACAATGGACCACCTAAGAGTGGTTGGGGCGGATTAATGTGGTTGTCCCTTGTCATAGCTGTCGCGCTTTACTTGCTAAATCTTAGCCAAAGTTATCTTATCGGAAAACGAATGTTCAAGATAATGCTGGGAATACGTGATGGAGCGCCCAGCAGAGCCGTCCAAGGTCGGACGGTGTGGTACATAGATTTCGTGATCTGGCTTATGGCCTTGACTTTCTCAATATTAGTCATCGGAACTGCTTTGCTGCTGTTTACCATTTCCACTTTTATAGTGTGGTATGCAGTACCGGAAGCGATTCGATAGCAGCCGATCACTCTGAAAGGCAGACTATGACCAGCTACACCGAATTGGTAAGGGTTCCTGAGCACATCTTGGCCGAGGCCCGTGAGCTAGTCGATTGGATGGGAGCAACGACAGCCGACTTGCCGTTTCCGTCTACGGATCGCTTTAAGGCCGCTGCCACATGCTTCGCTATCGTCCAAGAACACCATGATTCAATCGTGGTGCTTGCTGAGCATCGGCTGTTCGCCACCTGCTTTGCGCTGGTTCGTGTAGCGTTCGATGCATACGTGCGAGGTGTATGGCTTTCCCTATGCGCCTCTGAAGAGTGGGTTCGAAGGTTTATCGCTCTTGAAGACCCACCAAACATGGTTGACCTTCTAAAGGCAATTGAAAAGCATCCAGATTTCGAGGACGGCCACCTGTCTAGGTACAAGGCCGCTGCTTATAAGGCATTGTGCGATCTAACCCATACAGGTGGGCGGCAAGTTCGCCAATGGGATAAAGGTAATGCGATTGAACCGGACTATCGTGTTGAAGAAATTCTTGAAGCTATACACGTATCGCAATCGTTTGCCATGCTATCTGTGCTTGGCGTTATTACGTTAGTGGACGATACAGACATTGCCTTGGCGGCGATAGCAGAGTTTGAAGCTGTACGGCGTCGGTATATTCCTATGCCCACCGATCAGCCTGTGACCAGTGCATAGGCCAGATTGGCAGGGCCGTTAGGCCGCTGCGGCTTGCTCTGCCTTGAGCAGTTCCGCTTGCTTCGCTACAGTGCCACGGCTGCACCCTACCAGTTCCATAATCTCGTTCCAGCTTGACTGCCCCGCCTTCAGGTGGCGACGGATCAGGGCATTGCGTTCGGTGTCTTCCTTGCGGCCTTTGTACACGCCTTTGGCCTTAGCCTTCTCGATGCCTTGTGCAGCACGGCGGCGGCGATCTTCGTAATCCTTGCGTGCGATAGCGGCCAGCATGTCTAGCATCATGTCGTTGAAGGCAGCAAAGATGCGGGACATGGTAGGGTCGTTGACCGTCATCATCCATGAGGTAGGTAGGTCCAGAGCTACTACCTTGATCTGCTTTGCCTTCAACGTGGTCTTCAAGCTCTCCCAATCAGATTCGTCCAGACGGGACAAGCGGTCTACCTGTTCAAGTAAAAGGATGTCGCCTTCGCTAGCGTCAGCGATCAGTTCAAACAGGGCCGGACGTTGGAGCGATGCACCAGATTCGTTCTCCGTGTAGAAGGCAGCGATCTTGAGGCCCTTGTCGGCGGCGAACTCTACAAGCTGGGTCTTGGCTCGGTCGGCGTCTTGCGATTCCGTTGATGCTCTCAGGTAGGCTCGTACAAACATGGTGGTCCTTTCAGGGTGCTGTGTTGGTCGAGTCTATTATACACGGTCTATTAATTACAGTCTATTTTAAATGGTGCATTTGAATTTCTGTGCCGTAGAGCTACCGATCTATCCTTGGTCTAACTGGGGCATGCCCAAAATGAACCGGGATTGTATTTGCTAGTAAGACGAGCTAGGATTGATCCCCTTTCCGTTATATGAAGATAAGCGTGAGCACAACACCACCTACCGTCCAACAGGAAGAACTGCCAGAGGTGCTTTCAGAGGAAGAATTTTTTCAAAATGTTCCCCCTGGGCAATCTAAATTAATTAAAGGCTTCAGTATTTCGAGCCAAGGTTCTGGGTACACTTATTTCGACTGGGAACTAAAAGATTTATTGCTTTACTGCACCTCGGACGAATGCTCTGGCTACCGCAAGTTTCAACGGATTAGCTCGGCAAACCTTCCAAAAAAGAATGAGATGTACTCTTATATTGTGGTGCGCTGCCGCAACTGTGAAAGAACTACAAAGCGTTTCGCCATCAAAGCGAAATATGTAGATGATGCTACCGTCGAGTTATACAAGCTTGGAGAAATCCCGCAGTTCGGTCCGCCTAACCCCAACAAGCTTATGAATATCATGGGTGCAGAAAGAGACTACTACCTCAAGGGTAGGAGATGCGAGAATCAGAGCTTAGGCATCGCAGCGTTTGCATACTACCGCAGGGTGGTTGAAAACCAGAAAGCTAAAATCATCGGTGAGATTCTAAAGGTTGCACAAAAATTAAATGCCGATCAAGAACTGATTGAGGATTTAAAAGCTGCAAAAGAAGAAACTCGTTTTACCGAAGCTATTAATCGCATTAAACACGGCCTGCCACAGGCTTTACTCATCAATGGCCATAATCCACTAATTCTCTTGCATTCAGCATTAAGTGAAGGGTTGCACGCTGAGAGTGACGAAGTATGCTTGGAACTGGCAACTAGTATCCGAATTGTTTTAACGGATTTGGTGGAGCGTATGGCTGCCGCCGTGAAGGAGGAGGCAGAACTTACGTCTGCTGTACAACGGCTGCTGAAGGCAGGCGGCAAACGCTAACTAATAAGCCGGGTGTATCCGGCTCACCTAGAAAGCATGGGAACTAGCCGCGTCCACCATATTAGTGATTATTGCGTTCTCAAACTTCGCACGGTCAGAGGCCCGAACATCATCAACAGAGCGGCCTCTGTCGGCGTGATCAGGTGTGACGCTGTAGCCGTAAGTCCTAGTCTTCAATACAAACGGAACGAAAAAGCCGTGCTGGGCTAGTTCGATGGTTTGCAGCATGTCCGCCAAAGTCCTCTCGGTGCAGAATACTAACCCAGCGTCAGCGTATCTCATTGCATCCCGCTTCGATGGATTCCTTTTGAAGCACACAATGTAGCGTTGCCAGCCATGTTCAGCTTGCAGAGCCAAGACCTTGTATAAGCTTTGATTCCAGGCGTTGTCATGCAAAAACACGGGGTTTGTGCGTTGAAAGTGGCTGGCTAGCACGTTGTAGGGCTGATCTATCCTGCCGCGCACACGGAGCGCGTATTCTTGTTGAAGTGCCCAATAGCTCGATTCTTTATCGCTGTGATGGTTGAGGACACCATTCTTTGATTCGATAAATGTGTAACTCATCGGCTGCGTACAAATCGCGTCGGGCCGACCTTCTAACTCCACGCCAGCACCATCCCGATAGTGGATTGGCAGATGTGGTGCGAAGGTTTGTGTTGGTTTTACTGGAACCGGCAGGGTTGCGTAGAACGCTAGCGCTGTACGTTCCGATGCCGATGTGGTCGATGCTATATTCATTTATTACTCCTTGTTAGGGGATCGCACTGCATATTATTAGTAGTAAAGTGCAGATCGTCTGTTCCGTCCGTTCCTCCTATGAGGCCGTCTGTTCTTCGTGTGTTCCGCGTCCGTTCTGCGTCCGTTCTAGAACGCGGGTTCGGTGGCGATAATCGCCTCGGCTTCGATTTTAGTCATCGAGGCGGGCATCCACCATCGTGACTTCCTGCCTCCACACATTAGCGATTCTTGCCGGTAGTCCGCGAATTCGAACAACTTGGCAATAGCCTGATTGCCCGGTTTATTCATGCCAGCGTCCGAAAATGCCTTACTCAGTTCCTCGGATTTCACAACCTTAGTTCCTTGATCGGAAAGAAAATCAACTGCGAAGCTTTGCTCAACCGTAACGGACTTAGCAATCTGCGCTTGCAGAGTATCGGTAAGCGGCGGCGATTTAGCGTCGAAGCCGTCAAGCGGATAGCTCATGAAGTATTCTAAGATTGCTTCAAGCGCACCATCAAGTTTTAGCCAATCAGCAAGCGGCTGGATAACGTTAATCTTCCGATCTTTTCGCCCCTCATCGCCGGTTAGACCATTGGAGTATTGCATTCGCTTCGGAATCCACCAGCGACGGTCCGTATCATCGATATCGAGTGGCACTTCTTCGTTACTGGCAAGGAAGATTCGGGTATAAGTTTTCACCATACCAGCGGCCATATTCTTTTCCTCCACCATAACCCGTTCTTCGGACATTAACGATTTCAACTGAGTTTGCACATCTGCACGCTTCGATTTGCAGTCGTCCAATTGAATTAGGATCGTGCCCTGCATTACGTTGGCAAACCGTCCAACTAGCTCACTGTATTTCTTTAGCAAGCGCGTTTGTTCGCACAGCAGCGGGGTAAGAATAGACTCAAACAGGAATCCTTTACCTGTGCCGGTCACAGACAGCAACATGGGGTGCCATGACGGGCGTAGTTCTGGAAACTGGAACATTTGTGCCACGTACTGCAAGAACGTGTGTCGCTCCACCGAGTCTGGAAACAAGCATTCCATGAAGCGGTGGAAATGATCCGACAGAGGTAGTGCTGGATTCACTGGCTCATATGCTTTGAATGTGTTCACATACCTGTGGCGAGAATGTCTGGGCCGTACCAATGCTGGTCCTTTAGGCTTAAAAATAGTCCCGGTGACCGTCTGCAAGTTAAAGGCCAGATATACTGCACTTGGAAGCGGTTTTGGCGTGGGCCGTCCAACTTCTTTACAATAATCCACAAAGTCATCAACCAAGAAATTCATTGGTAACGGCTCAGACGGTTTATCGCCTGAGAGTATGCGTGGTACGGGACTGCTAGCATTATGGAACTTAAAATACCGTCCAAGATCAAGGGCAGCTTGATAATCCTTGATCAGTTCCCGTTCCGATACGCTGTATTTAACGACGGCGTCAGCCTCGGATGCTTTTGCGGTGTTATTTGTAGCTAGGGCTAGCTGGGTCATTATTTTCCTTTTGATGGCCTCGTACGGCGCTGTTAATAAGTGATTCAATCACCTCGGAGCTACTACGCCCAGAGGTATGGCAAAGCCCGGTTAGGGCGGCCCAAGTCTCTGGTGGTAGAAAGACATAACTTCTTTCCAGAACTTCGCCAGAACGTGCTGTGATGCGTTGGCGTCGGGTTCCAGGAATGGATAGTGGTTTATTCATTGCATCGAATTCCTTGTAGGTGCTTCTCGTAAATACGGGATGCTTAGTTTGCAGTTCATGTATCCCTTTTGATAAGCCAGACGCGAAAAATGGACGTGACGATCCCTTATCGGGTGCACGACTATCTTTTTAGCGTCTGGTTGTGTTGCTATTGGCCGGATAACGCTGGCCGAGGTGCGCTCCCTGCGGGGAGGCAGGATGAGATTAAGCGGCTGCGTGAGCGACTTGAAGCGATTTCAGTTCGGCCTCAGCGGCGGCGATCTGGGTTGCGAGAGCGGATTTAACAGCGGCTTTCGCGGCATCCTCTGCAAGCTGCTTCGCAGCGGCAGCAGCACGTTTGTCTGCATCCATTTTTGCGAACTGCTCGCGTGCAAGAGCAGAGTCAAGGGCTTCGTTGGCGGCTTCAATAACCGCTTGGTCAGGATTGCCCGGCGCTAGTTGCACTACCATTTGCCCGGTTGAGGAGAACATCATTGGGGCATGATTAGGATCGAAAACAAAACCGGCCCGAATCAACACGCTAGCCTGCGATAGAACGCTGTAAGCCAAGCCTACAAGTTCGATTGTGCGAGGCATTTCTTTATTCGATTCCTGTACCGGGGTCGATTGGACGGCTGATGGTGTAACCGCTGCCTCCGGCGCTATCAGAGTCGTTACTAGGCTGGCGGATTCTACATTTTGCTTTTTGTTCATTTTAATTCCTTTAAGTTAGATTTTATGCTGCTGCTACTGCGGTGCTGCGGAGGAAATTACTCACGCCCTGTTTTGTGAAAGCCTTGCCTGTAGGCGTTGAATAACCAGCAGAGTTTAGTAGGACAGCAATCTGGCGAAGCGTTTTAGTGCTGCGCAGAGTTTCAGTGTATGCACGAATTTCGGCATAGTACACCGGCGCTTTTAGCGGCATTCCGAAACCCGGACGAACGCTATAAATAGACATAGTTATATCTCCAATATGATGGATAGAGTTATCGTGTGTTAATGAGGGGGAATTACAGGTCGTGATCGGCGTGCGTACTACACGTCAAATCAGATAGCAGCATCTTATCATGCAGCATCGAAAAAGTCAAGAAAGTTCCTAGCACACTTTTTTGGTTGGTGCAAGCGTTTATTTCTCGAATCTAGAAAATCGCTGTCTGGTATAAACGACATCTAATTTCGCCGTGCTGGGGTCCGTTGAGCGTGATTCTCAGTGTAAAAAAGAACCCATCGCATAGGTTTGCTAAGCAATCTGGGCTATCCGGCGAGGCCGCTTAGGCTGTGGTAGCTTGCTGCGGCCTGTTGTAGCTCCTAATAGTTGCATGAGCACCTCCTCCTCGATCTTCGCACCAGACTCTTGCAGATGTGGACGGTCGATTTTTCGGGTTGAGCCTATCGCTCACATCAGCGACTTGCGTGGGTCAACGCGGCTACGGGTTTTAACGCGGCCTGCGATGTACGTCTGAACGGCTGGGATGGGGTACAAGTAGTTGCGTCCAAGTAGCACGTACTCGGGGCCTTGACCTCGTTTTCGCCATGCACTCAGTGTGGTTAGCGTTACCCCGGCAAGCGTGGCGAAGCCGTCTTCGTCCAGGCAGTTCACCAGTCTTGCGAGGTCGCTGACGCCGGGTGGGTTGATAGATGGGGCTAGTTGCATTTCGTTCGTCCTCCTGTGTGTTGAGAGAACCGAACTGTAAATGATGATTTGCTGGTAGCCCGGCTACTCATCAATTGCGTCGGGCTTGTACTTGTTCGCTGTAGCACGGATCGTTGCCGGGGTCACGTCATACATGCCCGCAAGTTTCTTCGCAACGCCGTAGACCGAGCCAGCTTCGTGACTAGCCCAATAGAGTTGGGCAATGCGCTTGCACTGCGCTTCGTCCAGCTTACGGGGTTTCGTAGCGCGTTCGCTTTGCGCCTGTCGGTATTTCTCCTGAGCTTGAGCGACTGGATGCACTCGGTGGAGCGCTTTGGCCTGCTCAAATAGCATTTGCCCCTTTTCGAGTTGAAGCGTATCGACCTCCGTTAGTGAAGGTGGTAGGTTGATCGGTACATCACGTTGGGGCATCACGAGCGGTTGGCTCGGTTGCCAAGTTGGTGGAATATCAACCGCCGTTTTGCGCTCGAAGTCGTCTAAAATCGCTTTGATCTGGTCAATGATCGGTCGAGTTTGGGGCGTCGCTTGTGGGTCGATCCACGCGTATGCCATTTGCAGCCGCTTCGCTAGCGCTTCTGGTGTATCCGCTAGGAATCCTTTCCTAACGAGGAACGCGTCGGTGTCTTCGTTCTCGATGCCGTAGTAGGTACGTATCCACTTGTCCATTTCAATCGGGTCTTCGGGATCGCGTTGCTGGCTCATGCTACCTCCCGCAGCTTGTCCACTAGAGCCTGTACCGCGTCGTGTACGTCTTGTGCGTTGGTATGTGTGTAGCGTTTTAGCTGAGTCCAGGTCTTGTGGCCGGTGAGAACTGCGGTCTGTGGAATTGTTAAGCCCATGCGGAACAGGTCGCTTGTCGCTTTGTGTCGAAGGTCATGAAAGTGAAGGTCAACGATCCCTAGTTTGGCACATGCCCGCGTAAATGCCGTGCTGACGCTGGTCGTTTGGTAAGGGAAGACACGACCAGTTTGCCGTATTGCGAGGGCTGATTCGACAAGTCTCCAAGCATCAGGCAGAAGCGGCACCTTTTGGTTGTTCCCATCCTTTTTTCGTGGGTCTTTACGGTCACGAATGATGACCGTGCGCTTATCCCGGTCCACATCCTCCACAAGGATCGAGCAGATCTCGTCCTGTCGCATAGCTGTCGCAAGGGCGAAAGCGCAGAGGGTAGCCATCGGTATTTTCTGGCGCTTGTTGTCTCGCCAGTACGCGAAAAGTTTCTCAAGCTCTGCTGGGGTCGGTTCGCGTTCCCGCTCGTTGCTTCGAGTGTTCACGTTGCGGGCTGTAAGGTCGCGGCGGGCGTCACGTGCAAGGTCAGTCGGAAGGTCTATTCGGCGAGAGTGCTTACCCCATTTTAGGATCGCACCGAAGAACGATAGGTCAGCAGCGATAGTCACGCCCCCAGCGCCAGCCTCAAGCCTTTTGTCGATGAAGTCTCGCAGGTGAATGCTATTTATGCGCTTCAATGGGATGCCACCAAGCTCGCGCTTTAACATGGCATGGGTCGCCTGTTTGGTCTTCCCGCCCATGTTACACTCTTGCCCGTAGCCGTCGATTAGGTCGCCAACGCTGTAGCCCTCGGGTACTGGCTGGTAGCCGCTTGCCGTAATGTGTTCTGCCTGTACCTCAATCCTTTGTGCCCATGCCTGAGCATCCCGTTTCAGGGTGAACGTCTCCCCTCGGTACATTCCGCCTTTACGGACCTGCGCTCGCCATTTTCCGCTTGGAAGCTTTGTAAACGTAGCCATCGTGTGCAATTTCTGTGTGTCAAATGATGCCCTGATTATGCCCGAACAACCCCATTCGTGTGCACCTCGTGTGCACCAGTAGCTGCACATAGCAAAAATGAACGACAAAAAACATAGTAAAAACAATAGGTTATTAAGTGTTGCGCCGATGATGGACTGGACCGACCGCCACTGCCGCGTCTTCCACCGCCACATCACCCGCCACACCTGGTTATATACGGAGATGGTGACCACCGGCGCCCTGGTCTACGGCGACGTCGAGCGCCACCTGCGCTACGACGACATCGAGCACCCGGTCGCCCTGCAGCTGGGCGGCAGCGACCCGGCCGACCTGGCCAAGAGTGCCAAACTGGGCGAGCAGTGGGGCTATGAAGAGATCAACCTGAACTGCGGCTGCCCGTCCGAGCGCGTGCAGAAGGGCGCGTTCGGCGCCTGCCTGATGAGCGAGCCGCAATTGGTGGCCGACTGCGTCAAGGCGATGCGCGACGCGGTGTCGGTCGACGTCACCGTGAAGCACCGCATCGGCATCGACTACAACGAGGAATACGGCTTTGTGCGCGACTTCATCGGCACCATCGCCGATGCCGGCTGCCGCACCTTCATCGTCCACGCCAGGAATGCCGTGCTGAAGGGCCTGTCGCCGAAGGAAAACCGCGAGATCCCGCCGCTGCGCTACGAAGTCGCGTACCAGCTCAAGCGCGAGTTCCCGGACCTGGAAATCATCATCAACGGCGGCATCAAGACCAATGACGAGATCGAGCAGCACCTGCGCCACGTCGACGGTGTGATGATCGGGCGCGAGGCCTACCACAACCCCTGGCTGATGGCCGACTGGGACCGGCGCTTCTACGGCGACGCCGAGGCGCGGGACAAGACGCGCGCACAGGTGCTGGAAGCGATGATCCCGTATATCCGCGGCCAGCTCGAGCGCTACGGCCCGCTCGGCCTGCGCCTGAACAGCATCACCCGCCACATGCTCGGCCTGATGGCCGGCCTGCCGGGCGCGCGCGGCTTCCGCCAGACCCTGTCCGATTCGCGCAAACTGGCCGCCGGCGACCCCGCACTCCTGCTCGAAGCCGCCGGCCGCCTGCGCCAGGCCTGATCCCGCCTCCCATGTCCCGTGGCCTGTGCCACGGGCATCTGTCTCCCGTCTTTTCATTTCCCTGCCGCCAGCGCTGCAGGCTTACACCATCCTTTCGTTGTCGTAAATGCACCACGAATGGATATTAATTGTGATAAAAATGATAATGTGTGCGGTGCTGGCTTATAGGACATGTATCATGGTTAACTTTTAGTAACGCCGCAGGCAAGCCATGTCGACGACCGCCCTTCCTACCGTATCCGTTTGCATTCCGTGCTACCGGGGCGCCGCCCACCTGGGCGCGGCCATCGCATCGGTACTGGCCCAGACCTTTACCGATTTCGAGCTGGTCATCATCGATGACAACTCGCCCGACAATACCGCCGAGGTCGTTGCCGGCTTCGACGATCCACGTATCCGCTACCTCAGGAATCCGGCCAACCTGGGACCGGAAGGCAACTGGAACCGCTGCCTGGCCGAGGCACGCGGACGCTATTTCAAGCTCCTGCCCCAGGACGACCTGATCGCGCCGACCTGCCTGGAAAAGCAGGTCGAGGTGCTGGAAGCCGACACGGCGCAGCGGCTGGCGCTGGTGTTCTGCGCACGCACGATCCTGGACGCGCGCGACCGCACGGTGATGGTACGCGGCTATCCGAAGCGCCACAGCGGCATCGTCGACGCGCGCAGCCTGCTGCGCCAATGCGTGCGGCGCGGCACCAACGTCATCGGCGAACCGGGCAGCGTGCTGTTCCGCCGCGAGACCGCGGCCCTGGCCGGCCGCTTCGACGCCAGCATTCCCTACGTGCTCGACCTCGACTACTGGGCACGCCTGCTGGGCCACGGCGACGCCTGGTACATCAAGGAGCCGCTGGCCTCGTTCCGCGTGTCGGTGGGCTCGTGGAGCGTGCGCATCGGCGCGCGCCAGAGCCTCGAGTACCAGATGTTCATCCGCAAACTGGCGGTGAACCGGCGCTTTGCCGCCAGCGGGCCCGACATCCTGGTCGGCAAGCTGATGGCGAAGGTCAACGCCATGCTGCGCTCGGTGCTGTACCGGGTGCTGGCCATGCACGCGGTCAAGCCATGACGCTCCTGCTCGGCTTCTGGCAGCGGCACCGCTGGCTGCGTTTCCTGGTGATGGGCGGCATCAACACCGGATTCAGCTACGGCGTGTATGCGCTGCTGGTGTACTGCGGCCTGAACTATGCGGTGAGCAACCTCTGTTCGCTCATCCTCGGCATCCTGTTCAGCTTCCGCACTCAGGCCGCCTTCGTGTTCCAGCAAGGGGCGCACGGCCTGTTCATGCGCTACGTGATGGTGTGGGCCATCCTGTACCTCTCGAACATCGCGATGATCGGGTCGATGATGCGGATCGGCGCGAACGCCTACAGCGCCGGGGCGCTGGCCATCGTGCCGACCGCCGTGCTGTCGTATTTCCTGCAGAAGTCTTTTGTGTTTTCCGGGACCCGGCACGGCTGAATCGTGCCAGGTGAATGTGCAGCACCTTACACGTGACGTGGGATGTGAATGCAATCTGCCGCAGTATTGGAAGGATCCCCCTGGCTGACGACGCGCGTTGCGCGCTCCAGCCTGCTGTCCACTGTGTCCTTGTTCCTGTTCCTGTGTGCTTGGCACTGGCGCGTGACGGGGGCCTTGACGCTCCCGGCCTGCGCAGTGCTGGGTCTGCTATTGGGACTCTACCTGGCGTATGGCCAGCTGTTCGCCGTTCTTGCCGGAGGCGGGTTTCGGAATACCCTGGGCCTGCCATTCCAGCTCCTGTGCGGCTTTTTTCTATGTAATAGCCTGCTGTTCGTGCTGGCGCTGTGCTCGCCGTTCGGGATGGCCGTCAACCTGGGCCTCCTCGTGCTGCTGGCCGCTGCCGGTGCATTCGCCGTACGCAAGCGCAGGCTGGCGACCATGCCCGGCGCGGCACGTAGCGACACGCTGGCGGCCTGGATGGCGATCGCGATCGCCGGACTAGGGGCCACTGCCTGGTGCGGCGATGTCCAGGCGCCGTTGCAAGCGCAGGACGGCCTGGCCGTGTTCAAGGTCTGGAGCGACGTGTATATCCACGCGCGTGAAATCAGCGTATTTGCCCAGGCGCATGGTCTCGCAACGATCAATGACATCAAGCTGGCCGGCGGGCCGGCGCCGCTTTACCACTTCGCCAGTTACCTGTCCGCCGCCGCCGTCAACGCCCTGGGCGGGACCAGTGCGATGCAGGCCTATGCCAGCTTCCAGCTGCCGTTCGGCATCCTGCTCACCAGCCTTGCGGCGTATTGCCTGGCCGGCAGCGTGTTCGGGCGTTGGGCGGGCACCGCCGCGGCTGCGGCGGTGGTGCTGTTGCCGGATGCCTTCCTGCAGGGTTTTCAAAACCGCTACCTGAGCTACTACTTCCTGACGCAGGTGAACCTGGGCATGTTGTACGGGATTGCTTGCGTCGCGCTGGCCTGGCTGTTCGTGCTCGATGGCGTTCGCCGCGGCGTGCTGCGCATTGTGTTGCTGGGGTATGGCTTCCTGGCACTCTGCCTGTTCTACAAGGCACACATCTTCGTGGCGAACAGCTACCTGCTGATGATGTTCCCGATCCTGTTCTTCCCGGCCCTGCGTCCGCGTTGGCGAGCGGCGATCGGGATCGCGGCGACGTTCTTCTTCGTGGCCGTCGTCGCTTACTCACAAACCAATCCGCGGGTACCCGTGCTGCGCCTCGATGGCAGCGGCATCAGCTGGTATCTGGTGCAATTGCTGCACGATTACGATTCCGGTGTCCTGAAAACCTTTTTTACCCAGGTATTGCTGCGGGAGGCGCATGCGAAACCGGTACAGCTGGTGGCTGCGCTGGCCATGATCTCGATTTCCACCTTTGGCGCCTGGCTGCTGGTACTGCCCCTGGCAATCGCCGGCGCGTGGAAGAAGACAGCCTTGCCGGTCCTGTGCTTCCCGCTGCTGGTGATGCTCAATTACCTGGTCATGACGGTGGGGCTGGCGATCGACACGCGAGGTGTCGGCACGCCCGACGAGCTGCTCAACCGGCCCCTCGTATGGGCATACTTCGTGGTGGCCGCATGGAGTGCGGGCTTGCTCGTCCACACCTGGGGCAGGGGCATGCCGGCCAGGCGGCCCCTGGCAGCCGCCATGCTGTGCGCGCTGGCCGTCGCGCTCTGGGGCGCATGGCGCATGGCGCCGGACCTGCAGACCTTTCCCACCCGAAAAGGCAACGAGAGCTTCCTTGCGGCCAATGCGGTGCCCGCCTGCCTGGTCGACGCTGCCGCCTTTATCCGCACCCACGCCGCACCCGGCGACATCGTTGTGGATGCCGCCAACGATCCCCGTTTCATGCTGACGGCCCTGTCCGAGCGCCAGCTGTATGTCGGCGCGGTGGGCTTCGGCGGCGCCAACCGGGAGCAGGAAGCGCGTCTCGCCGCCGTGCGCCGCTTCATGCAGGCGCCGGATGCGGCGCAACTGGCCCGGTTCACCGCCACGCACGGTATCGCCTGGTTCCTGGCGCAGCCGGGCACGGCCCTCGCGTGGCCGGGGGAAATTGCCCGACGCCATGCCTTTGCCTGCGGCGGATACCGCTTGTACCGCTTCCCGGATGCCATTCACGCTGCTTTCAACAAATGAGGTCGTAAACCATGAATACCCATAGCGATCCACTGCATCCCGAGCGCACCGGCAGCGCGGACGCCCATCTGCACCGCGTCTCGATCGTGATTCCGGTCTACCGCGGCGAACGAACGCTGCCGGCCATCGTCGCCGAAATCGCGCCCCTCACCACGCCGGGCCTGACGCCGGAAGGCAACCTGTTCGTGGTGTCCGAGGTGGTGCTGGCGCACGATTGCGGCCCGGACCATTCCGACAGGACGATCGAGGCGCTGGCGGCGCAGTATCCCTTCGTGGCGCCGGTCTGGCTGTCGCGCAACTACGGGCAGCATGCCGCCACCATGGCGGGCATGGCCAGCGCGACCGGGCAATGGGTCGTCAGCATGGACGAGGATGGCCAGCAGAATCCGGCCGACATCGTGCACATGCTGGACGTCGCCATCGGCGGCTCGCTGCAGCTGGTGTATGCCCAGCCGACCAATCCGCCGCCGCACGGCTGGCTGCGCAATACCGCGAGCAGCATCGCCAAGTCGATCAGCACGCGGATGCTGGGCAACAAGTCGATCGGACGCTTCAACAGCTTCCGCCTGGTCGACGGCGAGATCGCGCGCACGCTGGCCGCCTACTGCGGCAACGGCGTCTACCTCGACGTCGGCCTGTTCTGGATCACGGCGCGCATCGGCCACTGTCCGATCGCGCTGCGCAACGAAATGGACAGGCCCTCCGGCTATTCCTACTTCAGGCTGTTCGGCCACTTCTGGAACCTGGTCCTGACCACCGGTACCCGGCCGCTGCGCCTGATCACCATCGTCGGGTTCTTCTCGATGCTGCTGGCCATCGCCATCGCCGCCTTCGCGCTCTACGGCAAGTATGTGGGTGACGTGCCGATCCAGGGCTGGGCCTCGCTGGTGGTGGTGGTCTCCTTCTTTTCCGGGACCATCCTGGCCGCCATGGGCATCATTGCCGAGTACCTGGCGGTCACCATGAACATCGTCATGGGCAAGCCGCTGTACGTCGTCAGCAGCAAGCCGGTGCGGCCGCGGGTGCTCGCATGAAGACCGTCTGGGTGGTGGGCGCGGGGGGCTTACTGGGGCGGGAACTGTGTCGCCAGTGCGTGGGGCAGGGCGACCGCCTGTTCGTTCCGGCCGAGCCCCTGGCCTGGTCCGACCGCGAACGCCTGTTGGCGCAAATGGCGGGCAACGTGCATGCCTTTGCGCAGCGCGTCGCCGAAACCGAGCTGCGTGCCTGGGAAGTGTACTGGGCCGCCGGCGTGGGTACCATGTCCAGCCCGGCCGAGGCCATGAGCCTGGAAACCGAAGCGCTGGGCGTCCTGCTCGACACGCTGGCGGCGGACGCGCGGCTGGCCGATGGGCCGGGCGCGATCGGTTTTGCCAGCTCGGCCGGCGCGATCTATGCCGGGGCGACCGACGAGGTCATTTCGGAAGACACGCCGGTGGCCCCGACCACCCCATATGCCCACGCCAAGCTGCGGCAGGAAGACCTGGTGCGCGCCTTCGCCGCGTCGCAGCCGGGGATGCATGCGCTGATCGCCCGCTTCAGCACCCTGTACGGGGCGGGGCAGGCGGCCGGCAAGCAGCAGGGATTGCTGACCCACATCGCGCGCAGCGTGGTGCGCAATCAACCGATCCAGATCTACGTGCCCTTCGACACCATCCGCGACTATCTGTGCGCCGCCGACGCGGCCACGCAGATGGTCGGCGTGGTGCGTGACGCCGGCCTGGCGCCGCAATTGACCAAGATCGTCGCGGCCGAACATCCGACCACGATCGCCGAGATCGTGGCCATCTTCAAGCGCCTGGCACGGCGCCAGCCGCGCATCGTGACCAGCGCCAGCCAGCGCGGCGGATTGTATGGCCGGCGGATCCAGTTCCGCTCGACCATTCCGACCAGCGACCACGAAAAACCCACGACCAGCCTGCCGGTCGGTATCGCCCAGATCCTCGAAGCGGAACGCGCGCGCTTCGCCCGCCACTGACCGCGCCGCGGCGCCTCCATGGCGCCGCGCTGTTCAAAATTCGCCACGTCTCCGTGGCATATCCTTCTTTCCAATGCGCAAAATTCTTGCCGTATCGCAAGAATAGCCACATAATTTGGACTCTTCTCTTTGCTTCAACCGCAACGGTGTTGTAGTAGTGAAACAGTTTTGCATCAAAACATCTTTACTGCCTGCAACATTGAAGTTTTGATTTATCCTCACAGAAATAAACTAAAAACCACCGGGAAGATGGTTCGGCGACAAAAAGCGACGCCTGGCGCAGGACGTTCCGGGCGAACTGATCATTTGAAACAGGGGAAGATAAGTAATGAAGCTAACTAACATGAAGGTCGGGATGCGTCTGGGCCTGGGCTTTGCCCTGGTCCTGGTGCTGCTGGTGGTGGTGACAGTCGTGGGCATCGTGAACATGGCGCGTATCCAGAACCGGCTCGACCACGTCGTGAGCGTCAACAATGTCGTGACCCGCCTGGTGGTCGACATGCGCAACAATGTCAGCGAACGTGTGACCTCGCTGCGTACCCTCACCCTGATGACCGATCCGGCCGACATGGAGCCGGAACTGAACCGCTTCAAGGAACAGACCGCCAAGTACGATGCCCTGCAGCAGAAGCTGGCCGAGAAGTTCTCGTTGGAAGCATCAAGCGAAGAGAAGGCGCTGCTGGCCCAGGTCAAGGAAGCGGAAAGCGTCGCCATGCCGGCGATCGCCAAGGCATCGGAACTCTACCTGGCCAACAACGCGGTCGATGCGACCCGCGTGATGGTCAAGGAAATCCGTCCGGCCCAGAAGAAATGGCTGGAAGCCCTCGACCAGTTGGGCAAGCTGGAAGACAAGCAGAACACCCAGAGCCAGGTCGACGCCGAAGCCGCCTTTGGCAACACCCGTAACTTCATGCTGGTGCTGCTGGCCGTGGCTGTCGCCATGGGCGTGGCGGCGGCTGTCGTGATCACCCGCGGCCTGCTGGCCCAGCTGGGTGGCGAGCCGGACTACACCGCGAAGATCGCCGGCAGCATCGCCCACGGCGACCTGTCGATCGCGATCGTCACCAAGGTAAGCGACCGCGGCAGCCTGCTGACCGAAATGAAGCAGATGCGCAACAGCCTGGTCGAGATCGTCAGCCAGGTCCGTCGCGGCACCCACACCATCACCACCGCCTCGCGTGAAATTTCGGCCGGCAACACCGACCTGTCCTCGCGTACCGAACTGCAGGCCAGCTCGCTGGAAAAGACCGCCTCGGCGATGGAAGAGCTGACCTCGACCGTGAAGCAGAACGCCGACAATGCCCGCGAAGCGAACCAGCTGGCGGCGACCGCTTCGGACGTGGCACGCAAGGGCGGCGACGTGGTGTCGCAAGTAGTCGGCACCATGGGCGAGATCAACAGCTCGGCCAGCAAGATCGCCGACATCATCGGCGTGATCGACGGCATCGCCTTCCAGACCAACATCCTGGCACTGAACGCGGCGGTCGAAGCCGCCCGTGCCGGCGAGCAGGGCCGTGGTTTCGCGGTCGTGGCCTCGGAAGTGCGCAACCTGGCCCAGCGCTCCGCCGCCGCGGCCAAGGAAATCAAGACCCTGATCGGGGACTCGGTCGAGAAGATCGGCCGCGGTTCCAAGCTGGTCGGCCAGGCCGGCGAGACGATGGACGAGGTAGTGGCGAGCGTCAAGCGCGTGACCGACATCATGAGCGACATCGCCAGCGCCAGCGCCGAGCAGAGCGCCGGCATCGAGCAGGTCAACCTGTCGATCATCGAAATGGACGGCATGACCCAGCAGAACGCCGCGCTGGTGGAGCAGGCCGCCGCCGCCTTCCAGAGTCTGCAGGACCAGGCCGCCGAGCTGCAGCGCGTGGTCGGCACCTTCAAGCTGGCCGAAGGCGAGGAAGCACCGAGCGCGGAAGCGGCGCCGCCAGTGACCGCTGGCGCGGTCGCCACCCGTACCGTGGCCGCCCGTCCGGCCCGTCCGCAAGCGGCACCGGCACAGCTGAAGAAGCCGGCCGCCAAGGCCAAGGCCGAGACCGGCAGCGCGCCGGCAGCGGAAAAAGCATCGACCTCGAAAAAGGTCGCGGCTGCCGCAGCCAGCGACGATTGGGAAGAATTCTGAGTTTCAAGCTAAGCAGTCTCACCCAACGCCGGTGCACCATGCATCGGCATTAAAAAAAACTTTATTTTTCAGGGGAAACAAAAATGTCCAATAAGAAATTTGCCGTTAGCCTGTTCGCAGCTCTGTTCGTGGTTGGCGCCGCCGGTTCCGCCATCGCCGGCGAAGTCCCGGCCAGCTTCGATCCGTCGAAGTGCAAGGTCGACTACCCGAAGGCATCGCTGATGAACGAAGAGCAGGGCGTGACCTCGATGTCCTTCCAGGTCAATGCGGATGGTTCGGTGGCGGATTCGAAGCTGGAGAAGTCGAGCGGCTTCAAAGGCCTGGACAAGGCGGCCCTGAAAGGCCTGGCCGCCTGCAAGTTCAAGCCGGGCACCAAGGACGGCGCACCGGCCCAGACCTGGACCAAGGTCGACTACGCCTGGAAGCTGGACTGATCCACGCCTCCTGGCATGCCAGAAAAACCGGCCCGCGAGGCCGGTTTTTCTTTTGGCGTACGTATTTAGCGTACGTATTTGGCGTACGTATCACGGCGTAGCCGCCAGCGCGGCCTGGCCGGGTGGCACCAGGCCATGCGTGAGCACGTAATAGGCCACGCGCCGGCCGACGTCGATGCCCGCGGTCTTGTCGAACTGCCAGTGCACGCCGAGGTAGATCCGGCTCTGGCCGGCCTCCTCCTCGGCCTGGGAGAAGCCGGCGTAGCTGCGCGGCAGGTAGGGCCGGACGTGACCGTCGTTGTCGCGCGTGATGCCGTTGAACTCGTCCGACACGAAGGTGAACGGCACCTTGTCCCCGTACAGGTGGCGCAGCATGGCGAACAGCGCGCTGCCCACGCCGGCGTGCCCGGACGGGTAGGCGGGGAAGGGCGGGGTAAAGTCCGGGCCGACGAGGTTGCTGGCCGGCGCGCCCAGCGGCGTCCAGTTGGGATCGGCCTGGGTGTTCGGGTTGCCGTCGCCCCGGCCGGTCGGACCGGTGCCCGGGCTGGCTTCGCGCACGGCATGCACGGGCCGCCAGAAATCGTAGTAATACTTGGCTTCCCAGGTCGCGAGCGTGGCATCCGCGATCGCCACGTTGACCAGGGCCATGGCGCGCGCCAGCTCGAGCGGGTCGGTGCTGCGCGCGTGCGTGATCTGCAGCGCGATCTGGTTGTACATGCGGATCGGCGAGCCGACCCAGGCCGCGTCGTCGTAGCCCCAGAACAGGCCGATGCGGGTCTGTTCCGGGGTGCGCCGGGTCGGCGTGGTGACGCCGTCGCCACCCAGCTGTTTGACTTCGTTGAATGCGGCCGTGTAGGCGGGACTGTTCAGGGCCGGCGGCGGCGGCGGCCGGAACTGCGAGGCCGACTGGATGACGAAGGGCTTGACCCGGTACCAGTAGGCGCCCGCCGCGGTCGGATTCATGCTGACCGGATCGGGGCTCCATTTGCCGGGTTCGGTTTCGAGCGGATAGTTTTCGCCGACCCTGGGGTTCAGCACGTTGGCGCCATCGTCGGCGCGCAGGGCCAGGATCGCGGCGGCCGCGCGGCGCCCGATGTCGATGCCGTCGAGCTTTCCGCGCCCGGCCGGCAGCCGCGCCAGGTCTTCGCCCAGCCAGGCATCCAGCCGCGCGGCCTGGTGCGGATACAGCGCGATCAGCGTGTCGTGCGCGGCCTGGGCGATCGCCGCATCCGGCGAACTGCCGGCGAGCGCCGTCAATGGACCGCTGTAGCCCGGGTAGCGATGGCGGATGGCGTTCAGGGCATCGTAGATGCCGATGCTGACGATGGCCATCACGCGGCTGGTGCGGGTGCGGCCGCGCTGGTCGGTAAAGGCGGCGCGGCCGGCGGGCGGCGGCGCATGGTCGACGCCAATGACGCGCATCGCGAGATCGTTCCAGTAGGCCAGGCGTGCGGTGGCGTTGGGACCGGGCGGCGCGTTGAAGCGCAGCGGCAGTTCATGGGTGCCGGGCTGGGAAGGCAGGGGCGCCGGTTCCTGCACCGGATAGGGGAAGGGCACGGGCGGCGGCGCGGTGCCCGCGCTGGAGGCCAGCACCGGCATGGACAGGATCACGAGCAGTGACTTGAGGCGCAATTTCATGGCGAAACTCCGGTCGGAACGTGGAAGAGCTGGGGAAGCTGTAGCTCGACCTTACGGCGCCGGCCGGCGCTGGACAAGCAGAAACGGATCAATAATTGATGAGCCGCAGTTCCGATTCCGTCAGGAATTGAAGTCGGGTTGACTGTGCGCAATATGCATGCATGGTGCACAACTGTTACTGCACTGTGGCGACATGTTTCGATTGTAAGAACTTGCTTCATTCCTACTGTGCGCGGGTCGCCCTCGCTATAGTGGGTTCAACACCAACCCAAAGGAGAAGCATCATGAAACGAATCCTCTGTGCCGCTGCCGCCGCTCTGATCAGTACTGCCGCCTTCGTGCCGGTGCAGGCGTTCGCCAAAGGTGACGTCGTCGTTATCCGTACCGCCCCGCCGGCGCCGCGCCACGAAGTCGTGCCGGCGGCACGCCGCGGCTACGAATGGGCCCCGGGCTACTGGAACTGGAACGGCCACCGCTACGTGTGGATGAAGGGCCATTGGGAACGCGCACGCAAGGGCTATGCATGGCACCGTCCGGAATGGCGCCAGGGCGCGAACGGCTGGGAAATGGATCGCGGCGGCTGGCGCCGTGGCGACCGTGACGGCGACGGCGTGCCGAACCGCGTCGACAACCGCACGAACAATCCGAACCGTTCGTGATCAGATGGCTTGAATCTGGTTCGACTTCAAAAGCCCAGTCTGCGGACTGGGCTTTTTGCTGTCGCATCCGCACACTGGACATCCGGGCGGGACACATACACCTCCAGCTCTCCCGAGTGTGAAAGGTCCGCACGCCGATAATGTTCCTGCACCCAGGCGTACATCAGCGGGTGCATCCTGCTGTAGCGCAGCTCGGGACGGTCGTCCAGCGCGTGATTCGACAGCAACACGATCTTCGGCGGCTTCCTGGCGAGACGTGCCAGTTCGGCCTGCTCGAACCTCGCGTCGCGGGGCGACAGGGCATAGATTTCCCAGATACCGATCCTGGACTTGTTGATGGCGTACAGCCCGGGGTAATCTGGCAGCGCCAGGAAGTCATCGTGCGCTTCCGGCATGGCGGCAAGCGCCGCGGTGGCATCGCGCAATCGGTCCGCGATGGCCGGATAGACGTGCAAGGCACTGCCGTCGACGGCCACGACTGTCGTCCGCCGTCCCATCAGGGTGCTGTTGATGACCGTGGCATCCTGGGCGACGGCCAGTACCGACAGCCCGAGCAATCCGGCCGCTACAGGAAGGGCGCTGCGGACCCGGATGCCGCAGCCGAGCAGGATCAGGAGCATCGGCACGATGGCCAGCGCCAGGTGGATCACGTCGGCGCGCGAATAGGCGTAATGCATGTACGTCAGCCCGGCGAATGCCGAGGCGGCCAGCAAGTGGTGCAGCCGGGTGAAGCCATCAAGTCGTTTGCGTAACAGCACGAACAGGGTCAGCGCCGGCACCAGCAGCAGCGCGACGAAACCCGTACTCTTGAGCACATCGTTCATCCACAACAACCAGCCATCCTTTGCCAACGACCTGGTCCAGGACCAGGGAATGGGCAGCGGGATGTTCGTGGCAGTCGTGGTGCTGTGCACATGCTCGATGACGCCGGCGATGAACGCCCCCATGAAGCCAGGCTGTACGGCCCCCATGACGAAGGTCGGGCTGAAGCCGGCGATCGTGCCGGCGATAAAGGCGATGGCGGGCCGCAGGTAGGCGCGCGGCTGCCCGCCCTTGATCAGCAGGAAGCCCAGCACGAGCAGCGCCGAGGCCGCGCCGTAGACCCCATGATTGCGTCCCATGACGGCGGCGAAGCCCAGGATCAGGCCGGCGCCGAACCAGCGTGCCGGAGACAGCGAGCGCATGATCAGCACCAGCATGGCCACGATGAGGATGCTCGTCCCGTAATCGAAGACCTTGTAATACGGCGTCGCCCACAGGTTCAGGAGCAGGGCGACGACGACGGCGAGCAGCGACTTGCGTGCCGTACCGGACGTGGTCTCGAATGCCTGCAGGACAAGGAAGACGCCGGCGCTCACCGTGATCGCCAGATACAGCATGGCAGCCAGGCGCGCACTGAAAATACCGTCGTCGCCGAGCAGGGACATGATGCCGGCGGCCCACAGGTAGCGGCCGATGTCGTAGGCCAGGAAATCGCGGATCGGCACTTCGCCGCGCTGCGTGCGCTGTGCACCGTACCAATAATAACCTTCGTCGGACAAATCCAGGCCGTAGCGCCATGTCAGCAGGAACCAGCACAGGGTGACCCCGATGCCGCTGGCCAAGGCGATGAAAAGCTGACGCCGGTTGTTGAAAAGGTTGCCTGTCATTGAGTGGATAACCTGTCGGGCAAGAACGTGGAAGAAAAGTGCGGCCTCATGAGGGGCGGCGGATTATCACGGCACAGCAAAATATGTGCCAAAATAAATAAGTGTTTGTTTTCAAATCTTTACTTCGGAAGCAGCATTGATTGATCGTGCAATGTAAATTTATTCGACAGCATTGAAAGCCGTGGAAGCGAGCTGGCCGATCGAATCCTGTTCCGACAAAAAGGCGACACGGTAGCCCTCATGTAGCCTTTTACTTTATTGCCCAATTGCATTACGAGTCGCATTTCATCTAAGATAGCGGCAACACCGTTCGCAGCCCCGTGCCTTGGGCTGCACGCATATCCATCCCGGCCTTACCGTTCTTGCAATCCACGGCATGGCGTCCCCTATCTTGTAAAAACATGAGCATCGTAATCATTAACTGGCGTGGGGGAGAGAACGATCCCTTCAGCTATTTCAGTGCATGCATGAAGCAGGCGTTCGAGAAGATGGGGCGACCGACGCACATCGTTACGCTTGATAATTCGGCCATTCCCGTGCTGGCTGAACTCGACAAGGAAGGCATCGATTTCGTCCTGCTGTGGCAGGGCCTGGGCTTGCAGCTCGGGGCGACGGAAAGCAACCCGGCCACCATCTGGGACCACTTGAAGGTGCCGGTCCTGTGCTATCAAGGCGACCATGCATGCCACATGCCGATCAACCACAAGGCCAAGTCGCCGTGGGCGCAACATGTCTATGGCACGGCTGCGTTCGCCAAGTTCGCGAACACCTACATTCCGCGCGCGCATGCTGCAACTTTCACCCCGGCACCCGTCTGGTTTACCGATGGCATCAAGGATCAATTCGAGGGGGATTTCTTCGTCCTCCCCAAGAACATCGATGATCTCGACTCGACCTTGAACAGTTGGCGCGGCGCGTCGCCGCAGCGGGTATCCCGCTTCCTGCTCGACGCCGCGGACGCGATCATCGGTGAATTCAGGAATGGCAACCGGACGGATCATCACGACATCATCGACGGCATGCTGGATGCGGAGACGATGGCGGCGCTGTGCGAGGACCTGGGGATCCAGGAACTGGCGCTGCGCTTCCACATGCATAAGCTGCTCGACAAGATTCATCGGAATGCGGTGGCCGAGCATGTCGTCAACGATCTCAAGGGTGTGCCGCTCAAGATCTACGGGCGTGGGTGGGAGCGTTTCCGGTTCAAGCGGGACCGCCATCATGAATTTTTCTCGTTCAAGGCGATGTCGGACAATGCTTTCCAGTTCACGTCCCAATACGGCATTGTCGATGTGCCCCCGATCCACGATGCCTTGCATGACCGCACCCTGCGCGCGATGAGCAACGGCTCGGGCTTCCTGATGGGATCCAACTGGCCGCACGAGACGCTCCTTGGCGCCGACTACGGTGAGCTGTTCTTCGACGGCGCCGCCGGCGCCTTGCGTGAACGGGCGGAGCGTGTCATGCAGTCGCCCGAGCGCCACCGGGCGCGCTGCCGCGATTTCGCGCGGGACTACCAGCAGCATTTCTCGCTCTCCGGTTTCATCGAGTACCTCGAAGGAATGAGCGACGCCGTCAAGGCGCGGGAAAACGCGGTTTTGCGCGACTCGAATCGCTGAATTCAGCGTAAATAGAGGCTTGGGTTAACGATAAAGGGTAAAGCAATGGCTGTTTTCGACGACATTGGCTATGAGGATTTTCGCCGGATGGCCATGGATGGCAGCCTGAGCCCGCATGAGAAGATCGGCTTTCCGGATGCCTACCGCGACGCCCATGAAGCGGCAATCTTTGCCGATATCGCATCGAAGCTGACGAATCTCGCGCGCCCGTCCCGGAACGTGCTCGATATCGGTCCCGGATGCGCGGGCCTGCCGCGCATCCTGATCGATGCGTGCCAAGGGCAGGGGCATTCGTTGGTGCTGATCGATTCGCCTGAAATGCTGGCGCACCTGCCCGATGCGACTGGCGTGACCAAGCTGCCGGGCTTTTATCCGGATTGCGATGCCGCATTGCAGCCATGGCTGGGCCGTTTCGACGCCATCCTGTGCTACAGCGTGTTCCAGTACATCTTCGTCGAGGCCAGTTTCTGGAAATTCCTGGACCTGTCGATCCAGCTGCTTGCACCGGGCGGCCAGATGCTGATCGGGGATATTCCGAATGTGTCCAAACGCAAGCGCTTCTTTGCGAGCGAGTCGGGTGTGCGGTTTCACCAGGATTTCATGCAAACGACCGAGGTGCCGCAGGTGGATTTTCGCGCGGTGGAAGCCGGCAAGATCGACGATGCCGTCATCCTGGGCGTGATCATGCGCGCCCGCGCGCAAGGATGCGATGCCTACTGGCTGCCCCAGGGAGAGGCGCTGCCGATGGCAAACCGGCGTGAAGATGTGCTCATCACGAAGCCCTAGTATGAAAAAGAAAAAGCTTGTCATTGTCGGCGACTCGGCATTTGCCGAGATCGCACGCGAGTACTTCGAGGTCGATACGGACTACGAGGTGGTGGCCTTTGCCGTGGAAGCGGCCTGGCTGAAGCAGGACACCTTGCACGGCCTGCCGGTGGTGGCGTTCGAACAGCTGCATGCGCTGTATCCGCCGCAGGAACACGAGGTGTTTGTCGCCGTCGTCTACACGCAGCTGAACCGCCTGCGGGCGCGGCTTGCGCTTGAAGCGAAGGCGCAGGGATACCGGCTCGCGTCCTATGTCAGCCCACGCGCTTTTGTGTGGCGCAACGTGAAGCTGGGCGAACACGTCTTCATCTTCGAAGACAATACGGTCCAGCCGTTTGTCGAGATCGGCGATAACGTGGTGCTGTGGAGCGGGAACCATATCGGCCATCACAGCAGGCTGCGCGACAACATCTTCGTTTCGTCCCATGTCGTCATTTCCGGCTTTTGCGACGTCGGCGAAAACTGTTTTCTCGGCGTGAACGCGACGGTTGCCAACAACGTGACGATCGGCCGGGACAACTGGGTCGGCCCCGGCGTGACCTTGATGAAGGATACCGAGCCCGATACCTTGTTCAAGGCCGTGCAGGCCGAGCCTGCAAAAGTGGCGGCGACACGTTTCTTCAGGGTGAACCCATGAAATGGCTGAAGCATGGCGTGGTATGGACCCCGCCGGGAACGCAATGGTGGGCGCGCAGCCACGCCACTTGCCCGACGCCGATCTGGCTCGACGACCGGACGCTGCGCGTTTATGTGCAATGCCGGGACGAAAATAACGTCGGGCGCATCGGTTTCGTCGACCTCGATCCGGCCGACCCGCGCAAGGTGATCCGTGAAAGCCTGGAACCCGTGCTCGACATCGGCTCGCCCGGTTCGTTCGACGACAGCGGCGTGTTCCAGACCTCGGTCCTTCGTGTGCCGGACGGCCGTCTCTACATGTATTACGTCGGGTTCGAGTTGCTCCACCGGATCCGCTACCGCCTGCTGACGGGGCTTGCCATCAGCACGGACAATGGCAACACCTTCCAGCGCGCGCAGGAAACGCCTGTACTGGAGCGCAGCCCGGGCGAGATGTCCATTCGCGGCGGTCCCTGGGTCGACCATGACGGCCAACGGTTTCGCATGTGGTACGTCGCCGGCAGCGAATGGGAGATGATCGAAGGCAAGCAGATGCCCATCTACGACATCCGCTATGCGGAGTCCGACGATGGCTTGCAATGGCCGGCAAAAGGGCGCGTCGTGCTGCCGGTCGCGCTCGAGAACGAGCACGGCTTCGGCCGGCCGGTCGTTCGACAAGGCCCCGACGGTTACCGGATGTTCTACTCCATCCGCAAGCGCAATCCCGCCCGCTATCGCATGGGCTATGCGGAATCGCGCGACGGGCTGGCCTGGCACCGGCGCGACGCCGACATGGGGCTCGACATCACCGAGGGGGCATGGGATGGCGAGGCGATCTCCTACGGTGTCGACATCGAGGCCGGCGGCAAGACCTGGCTGCTGTATAACGGCAACGATTTTGGCGTCACGGGATTCGGCATCGCGGAGCGCCTGCAGCCATGATGCAGGCACGGTTTTTCGATGCCGACGATGCCAACGATGCCGTCGCCTGGGATCATTTCTGCCGCGGCGCGCATGGCGCCACCTTCCTGCATTCCCGCGCCTTCCTGTCCTATCACGGCACCCGGTTCATCGACCGCTCCGTCGTGATCGAGCGCCAGGGCGAATGGCTGGGGCTCATCCCGGCCGCCGTGCATCCCGCCGACCCGGCCATCGTCGTGTCCCACCCGGGCGCAACCTATGGCGGGATCGTGCACCAAGGCCGGCTCCGGGGCGCGCACATGCTGTCCGCACTGGACGCGGCATGCGCGCTGTGGGCGTCCGCCGGCCATGCGCGGCTGCAGTACAAGGCCGTTCCCCACATCTACCAGGCGGCACCCGCGCAGGAAGATTTATATGCGCTGTTTCGCGCAGGCGCGGTGCGCTATCGCGTCGACCTCTCCAGTTGCATCGACCTGCGCTGTCGCCTGCCGGTCAGCGAACGGCGGAAACGCGGCAAAAGGCGGGCCGAGCGGGCGGGCGTGCACATCGTCCAGGGGCGGGAACATCTTGCGGCGCTGTGGCCGGTACTGGCCGATAACCTCATGCGCAATCATGGCGCCACCCCGGTGCATACGCTCGACGAGATCACCTTGCTCGCGGACCGCTTTCCCGAGCATATCCATGTCATGGCCGCGCAGGTCGATGGCGCTGTCGAAGCGGGCATCGTCCTGTTTCTCGGGCCGGTGGTGGCGCATGCGCAGTACATCGCGTCGAGCCGGGCCGGTCATGCGCTGAACGCACTCGATCTGCTGTTCGACGAAGCGATCGCGCAGGGCGCCCGCTCCGGCAAGCGCTATTTCGACTTCGGCATCAGCACCGAAGACCAGGGGCGGGTGCTGAATGAAGGTCTTGCACAGTTCAAGAACGAATTCGGCGCCGGCGGCGTGGTCCATGAATTTTACGAATTGAACCTGAAAGGAGCGGGACATGCCTCTCAATGATTGCCGCATCATCGAATTGCCGAAGATTGCCGATCCCCGTGGCAATTTGACCTTCGTTGAAGGCGGAAATCACATCCCCTTCGACATCAAGCGGGTCTACTACCTGTACGACGTGCCGGGCGGCTCCGACCGCGGCTCGCATGCGCACAAGAATCTCCACCAGTTTGTCGTGGCCATGTCGGGCAGCTTCGACATCGTGCTGGACGACGGCGACCGCCAGCGGCGTTTCCAATTGAACCGCTCCTACTACGGGCTGTATATCTGTCCGATGATGTGGCGGACGCTGGATAACTTCTCGTCGGGCGGGGTCTGCATGGTGCTGGCGTCGGCACCTTATACAGCCGACGACTACATCCGCGACCATGACGAATTCCTCGCCCGCGTGCGGCAGAATAAACTTGCCGGTGCATAGATGTTGATCGACTTTCTCAATCTCGGCCGCGCGAACGCCCGTTATGAACCTGCCATCCGGGAGGCCATCGACCGTGTGCTGCGCTCGGGTTACTACATCCTGGGCGAGGAAACCGCCGCATTCGAACGGGAATTCGCGCAGTACTGCGGCGCCAGGCATTGCATCGGCGTGGCCAATGGCCTGGATGCGCTGCACCTGATCCTGCGCGGCTACGGCATCGGCGCGGGGGACGAGGTCATCGTGCCTGCGAATACCTTCATCGCCACCTGGCTCGCCGTCAGCCTGGTCGGTGCGCGCATCGTGCCGGTCGAACCCGACGACACAAGCTGGAATATCGACCCGAAGCGGATCGAAGAAGCGATCACGCCGCGCACGCGCGCGATCATGCCGGTTCACCTGTACGGCGCGCCGGCGGACATGGATGCGATCCGCGACATCGCGCAAGTCCATCGGCTGCGCGTCATCGAGGACGCGGCCCAGGCGCATGGCGCGCGTTATCACGGACGCCGCGCGGGCAGCCTCGGCGACGCGGCAGGCTTCAGTTTTTATCCCGGCAAGAACCTGGGCGCGCTGGGTGACGGCGGCGCGATCACGACCGATGACGACGAGCTTGCCGAAGGTCTTCGCAAGCTGCGCAACTACGGTTCATCGGTCAAGTACCGGCACGAGGTCGAAGGCGTCAATTCGCGCCTGGACGAGATGCAGTCGGCCGTGCTGCGCGTGAAACTGCAGCATCTGGATGAAGACAACGCACGGCGCGCCGCCGTCGCGGCGCGTTATCGTGAAGCGCTGGCCGGTACGCCGGTCGAGTTGATCGGCGTGCCTGGGAATGTCGAGTCTGTCTGGCACCTGTTCGTCGTGCGCACGCCCAAGCGCAATGCCTTGCGCGATTACCTGGCGTCGCACGGGATCGGCACGCAGATCCACTATCCTGTGCCTTGCCATCGCCAGGAGGCGTTTGCCGGCCAGGCCTGGCCCGCGCTGCCTGTCACCGAGCGGCTGCAGTCCGAAATCCTGAGTCTGCCGATGGCGCCCTACCTGGGCGCGGATGAGGTGGATTATGTTGCCGAGCAGGTGAGGGCGTTTTTCGCCTGAGCTTACAGGCTTGGCGCGTCAGGTACTGTGCTCTTGTGCGCACCGAGGTAGGCATCGATCCAGCTGCGCGCCTGAGCCATGGCCGCGTCGTAGGCTTGCTCCTCGGTGCCATAGGCCTGGACCTTATCCCTCGGCTGCTCGTACAGCACCGAGGTGAGCATCGGATTGACCGTCGGCTCGAGGATCATGAACACATCGGAAAGGGCATCGTCGGCCTGGCCCGACGGATTGAAGAGGATGGTGTGTTCGCGGTAGACGGTGGACGGACAGACGCGCGTTTCCATGGCATCTCCTGGTTTGATGGCGCATCCTAGCATGATGCCCGGCGCACCGATCACACCGCCAAAAACAAAAAGGGTTGCATGCTTTTGCATGTAACCCTTTTTGTTTTACCGCTTAAATTTTTTTCTGCTGAATTCTTTGGGGTGGCTGATGGGACTCGAACCCACGACAACAGGAATCACAATCCTGGACTCTACCAACTGAGCTACAGCCACCACTGTCTTACTTGCTTGTCGCGTTGTTGCTGCGACAGAACAAGATTATATAAGGTACTTCGCATTCTGGCAAATCTGAATTGCACAACGGTGCGGGCCGGTTCAGTTTGCCTCGAATTCGACTTCGTGCACCGGCGGGTCGATGCCGACGAGGCTGTTGAAGGCGGCCGACAGCGCGGTAGCGCTGGCGCTGGTGTAGCCCTCCAGGCGCGCCGGGCCGCCGGCAGCATCCCGGCGCAGCAGGCCGCCAGCATCCAGCAGGCGCACCAGCTGGCGCGCGACGGCGTCGCCGGTATCGACCAGGGCGATGTCCTGCGCGCCGGCCTGCGCGATCACGTCTTCGATCGAGGCCCGCACCAGCGGGTAGTGGGTGCAGCCCAGCACCAGCGTGTCGGCGCCCTGGTCGAGCAGCGGCGTCACGTAGTGGCGCAGCAGTTGCGTCGTGGCCTCCGCATCGCCCAGCTCGATCTGGTCGACCAGGCCGCGGCAGGGCTGCAGCAGGAAGGTGGCGCCGGTGGCGGCGCTGACCTGGTCGCGCAGTTGCAGGAACTTGGCGCCGGCCAGCGCGCGTTCGGTGGCCATTACGCCGATCCTGCCGCTGCGGCTCGTGCTTGCCGCCGGCTTCAGGCCCGGTTCGACGCCGACGATGGGCATGTCGGGGAAGCGCTCGCGCAGCAGTTTCACCGCCGCGATGGTCGCGGTATTGCACGCCACGACCAGGGCCTTGGCTTTTTTACCGACGAGGAAGCGGGCGATCGCCAGCGAGCGCGCGGCGACGACCTCTTCGGACTTGTCGCCGTAGGGCGCGAAGCCGGTGTCGGCCACGTAGAGCAGGTGTTCGTGCGGGAGTTGCGCGCGGATGTGGCGCAGGATGGAAAGGCCGCCGAGGCCGGAGTCGAAGATGCCGACGGGGGCGTCTTCGGGGTGTGCTTGGGTGTTCATGCCGGAAATGGTAACCCATCCGGGAGGCGTTGCGGGGACCTTGGGGGAAATCGGGCCCTTGCATAGGCAAGGACCCGAGTTGACGCTGCTACGACTTAAGCGGTGGTGACCGGAATACCCTTCAGCGACTCGATCTTCGCCGACCATTCCTTGGGGCCGGTCTGGTGCACCGACGTACCGGTCGAATCCACGGCCACGGTCACCGGCATGTCCTTGACCTCGAACTCGTAGATCGCTTCCATGCCCAGGTCTTCGAAGCCCAGCACCTTGGCCGACTTGATCGCCTTCGACACCAGGTAGGCCGAACCACCGACCGCCATCAGGTAGGCCGACTTGTGGTTCTTGATCGATTCGATCGCGGTCGGGCCGCGTTCGGCCTTGCCGATCATCGCGATCAGGCCGGTCTTCTCGAGCATCATGTCGGTGAACTTGTCCATGCGCGTCGCGGTCGTCGGACCTGCCGGGCCGACCACTTCATCGCCGACCGGATCGACCGGGCCGACATAATAAATAACGCGATTCGTGAAGTCCACCGGCAGCTGCTCGCCGCGCGCCAGCATGTCCTGGATGCGCTTGTGGGCGGCATCGCGGCCGGTCAGCATCTTGCCGTTCAGGAGCAGGGTCTGGCCCGGCTGCCAGGAGGCGACTTCTTCCTTGGTCAGCGTATCCAGGTTCACGCTCTTCGATTTCTGCGTGTCCGGGGTCCACTGCACGTCCGGCCAGGTCGACAGCGCCGGCGGTTCGATGTAGGACGGGCCCGAGCCGTCCAGCACGAAGTGGGCGTGGCGGGTGGCGGCGCAGTTCGGGATCATCGCGACCGGCTTCGATGCCGCGTGGGTCGGGTACATGTTGATCTTCACGTCCAGCACGGTGGTCAGGCCGCCCAGGCCCTGGGCGCCGATGCCGAGCGCATTGATCTTGTCGCACAGTTCGATACGCAGTTCTTCGAGCTTCGTCGAGGGGCCGCGCTGCTTCAGCTCGTACATGTCGATGTCTTCCATCAGCGACTCTTTCGCCATCAGCATCGCCTTTTCGGCGGAGCCGCCGATACCGATGCCCAGCATGCCCGGCGGGCACCAGCCGGCGCCCATCAGCGGCACCGTCTTGAGGACCCAGTCGACCAGCGAGTCGGACGGGTTCAGCATCACGAACTTGGTCTTGTTCTCCGAGCCGCCGCCTTTCGCAGCCACTTTCACGTCGATGGTGTCGCCCGGGACCAGTTCCATGTGGACCACGGCCGGGGTGTTGTCCTTGGTGTTCTTGCGCTCGAAGTGCGGGTCGGCCACGATCGAGGCGCGCAGCTTGTTGTCCGGGAAGGCGTAGGCGCGGCGCACGCCTTCGTTCACCGCATCGGTGATCGAGCGCTCGCCGAAACCTTCGAAGCGCACGTTCATGCCGACCTTCAGGAACACGTTGACGATGCCGGTGTCCTGGCAGATCGGGCGCTTGCCTTCGGCGCACATCTTCGAGTTGGTCAGGATCTGGGCGATCGCATCCTTGGCGGCCGGGCTCTGCTCGGTTTCGTACGCGCGTGCCAGGTGCTGGATGTAGTCGGCCGGGTGGTAGTAGCTGATGTACTGGAGCGCGGCCGCGACGGATTCGATCAGGTCGTCCTGTTTGATGACAGTCATTTCGTTCTCGTTCAGGTTAGTGTTTGGTGGTGCTTGCGGTGGTGGACATGATGCGGTCGGTGTAGGCGATCGCCATCGCCGACAGCAGGAACGCAATGTGGATGCCGGTCTGCGCGAGCAGGGTCTGGCCGTCATACACCTTGGCGTTGATGAAGGTCTTCAGCAGGTGAATCGAGGAGATGCCGATGATGGCCATGGCCAGCTTGGTCTTCAGCACCGACGCGTTCACGTGCGACAGCCACTCGGGCTGGTCCGGGTGGTCTTCGAGGTGCATGCGCGAGACGAAGGTCTCGTAGCCGCCCACGATCACCATGATCAGGAGGTTCGAGATCATCACCACGTCGATCAGCCCGAGCACGACCAGCATGATGGTGGTCTCGTTCAGCTTGGTCGGTGCTGGCGCGCCGGGTACGGTCACGGCCTGGATGATGTGCTGCAGGGCAGCGTCGTTGCCCATCGCCGCGAACACCAAGTCCTTCAGCTCGACCCAGAAATGGAAGACGTAGACGCACTGCGCCAGGATCAGGCCGAGGTACAGCGGGAGTTGCAGCCAGCGGCTGGCGAACATGAAACTGGCGAGGGCGGTGCGTTTCTTGGCTGCAGAGGGAGATTGCGAAGGATGAGCTTGTAAATCGGGCATCTGTTCGAAAGCCCTTGATGGGCCGGGGTCAAAACAGCTGAACATTTTACACCCGTACGGGATTGCTGGCTTGCCTTCCTCATTGCATAAAGGTTGGTAGAATTGAACAAGGGATGCCAGCGGGTGCACTGTCGCGGTGCGCTGTAAGCGCTCAGTAAGCGAGGGCACCTATGGTATGTGGCAAAACTACACTACGATGGAGACTAGTATGGCCGAGACCGAGACCAATCAAGAGCAGGGCGCCCTGCACGAACACCGTGTATTCAACCCGCCCGCCGAATTCGCCGCCAACGCCGCCATCTCCGGCATGGACGCGTACCGGAAGCTGTGCGACGAAGCCGCCAGCGACTACGAAGGTTTCTGGGCCCGCCTCGCACGCGAGCACCTGGCCTGGCAAAAGCCTTTCACCCAGACCCTGGACGAATCGAACGCCCCGTTCTACAAGTGGTTCGCCGATGGCCAGCTGAACGCCTCGTACAACTGCCTCGACCGCAACCTCGAGAACGGCAACGCGGATAAAACCGCTATCATCTTCGAAGCCGACGATGGCAAGGTCACCAACGTCAGCTACCGTGAACTGCATGAGCGCGTCTGCAAGCTGGCCAACGGCCTGAAGTCGCGCGGCATCAAGAAGGGCGACCGCGTCGTCATCTACATGTCGATGTCGGTCGAAGGCGTGACCGCGATGCAAGCCTGTGCCCGCATCGGCGCGACCCACTCGGTCGTGTTCGGCGGCTTCTCGGCCAAGTCGCTGCAGGAGCGCATCATCGACGCCGGCGCCGTCGCCATCATCACGGCCGACGAGCAGATGCGCGGCGGTAAGTCGCTGCCTTTGAAAGCCATCGTCGACGAAGCGCTGGCCATGGGCGGCTGCGACACCATCAAGGACGTCATCGTCTACAAGCGCACCGGCGGCAACATCGCCTTCCAGGAAGGCCGCGACCTGTGGCTGCACGACCTGGTCGAGGGCCAGAGCGCGGACTGCGCGCCGGAATGGGTTGACGCCGAGCACCCGCTGTTCATCCTCTACACCTCGGGCTCGACCGGCACGCCGAAGGGTGTGCAGCACAGCACCGGCGGCTACCTGCTGTGGGCCGCGCTGACCATGAAATGGTCGTTCGACATCAAGCCGAGCGACGTCTACTGGTGTACCGCCGACATCGGCTGGGTCACCGGCCACACCTACATCGCCTACGGCCCGACCGCGGTCGGCGCCA
>Ga0265797_10002050_pt1 | contig 34712 bp, 35 predicted proteins | sample P2T30metagenome_FD_192433 | JGI IMG/M metagenome (GOLD analysis project Ga0265797, IMG submission 192433) | Plant litter microbial communities from East Loma Ridge, Irvine, California - P2 T30 | ecosystem: Environmental > Terrestrial > Plant litter > Unclassified | place: USA: California...
GGTCGAGAGGTTGACATTGGAGGCGGCCGGATAAGGTAGCACTGTACGTGGATGAGAGAGACATACGATCCCGATGGCCCACTCAGAGGAGGTCAGGTGTCGGTGGTGTGAAGAAGTAGGATGGAAACGGGCACATCAGGTACTTCCATCTTCCAAAAGAGAGATGCAATTCTGGCTTACTTAGCAGAAAACCGGTCGGTGAAAGGGAGGGTCTCTCAATGGTAGACGGAGCGATTAAGGTATCAATTAGGTATTACCGTGTGTGAATTGACGGTGGAATTTGAGGTTGGTGAATGAGCTATCACCGTGTGTGAAATACGTTTCCGATGATTGTATCCGAGATTGGTATAGCTCTCGGTGGTGTACAGAAATGAGACTTGCATTACCTCTTGCGGTAAAAGTTGATGTAGAATTCGATGATGCTACATATGTACCTTGTGTTGTAGGATTTGATACGGATCGACAAGGCAATACCTCATAACCTCATACCTATACAAAACAGTCTCGGAACTACTTTACACCTTCAGGCAAAATAGAAGAATCAACGCTAAACAGAAAGTGATTTTAGCCGAGTAGCCGGATCCAATTCAAGCCGTTGAGCATGTCTCCGGTCTCCAGTAAAGAGAGTTGACCCCACCAAGATAGCCCCCACTTCGTCATGACAATCTGCTCTCGGTATAGACCCACGGCCATCAATTGTCCCCATCAAATGCCGCCGGCTGATTGACAAGGAAATGCCGTGCACTACATAACAGCCATGGCCCCGTTTCCGCCGGCAGAAAGGGCGTTTGCTCGCCGTCCCTTGTCATGTCGCTGCTGTTGAGCTTGTCGCCATTCAGGTACGCCCGCTCTGAGCCTAGATCTTTTCCCCCAAGCAGGCTAAGTTATAAGAAACATTTGCCGCCGCCTGATTGCTGACTTTGGTTTGTTCTTGCTCCCATTCAGATCTGCTGTTCTCTTCTCCCATCGTCCTCTTCCTTCTGCCGCTCCCATCAGACGCACAGCTCTCATCCAACGCCATCTTACCTCTCCTCAACCACCTTTCGCGAGATCACACAGAAGCTTCGCCACCGCTGCCATGTCGTCTCCCACCGTCAAGCTCAACAATGGCCGCGAGATGCCGCTCGTCGGTTTCGGCCTGTGGAAGGTCAACAACGACACCTGCGCCGATCAGGTCTACAACGCCATCAAGACTGGCTACCGCCTCTTTGACGGCGCATGCGACTACGGCAACGAGGTCGAGGCTGGCCAGGGTGTCAAGCGTGCGATCGACGAGGGTATCGTGAAGCGCGAGGACCTGTTCATTGTTTCCAAGCTCTGGAACTCTTTCCACGACAAGGAGCGCGTCGAGCCCATTTGCAAGAAGCAGCTTGCCGACTGGGGCGTCGATTACTTTGACCTTTACGTGATTGTAAGTTGGATGTCCCGAACGAACAGCCTGATAAGGCCTAACTCCAGCGCAGCACTTCCCCATTGCACTCAAGTATGTCGACCCGTCCGTCCGATACCCTCCGGGCTTCCACTACGAGGACAACAAGATCGAGCTCGGCAACGCCACGCTCGAGGAGACCTACCACGCCATGGAAGCTCTCTACGATGCCGGCCTGATCAAGTCGCTCGGCATCAGCAACTACAACGGCGCTCTTCTTCTCGACCTCTTCCGCTACGCGAAGCAGCTGCCGCAGACTCTTCAGATCGAGCACCACCCCTACCTTACCCAGGAGCCTCTCCTCAAGCTCTGCAAAGAGCGTGACATCGCCGTGACCGCCTACAGCTCTTTCGGTCCGCTCTCATTCGTCGAGCTTGACATGCAAAAGGCAAAGGACACCCCCATGCTGTTTGACCACGAGGTCGTGAAGACGATTGCCGATGCTCACGGCAAGAGCCCTGCGCAGGTCTTGCTGCGCTGGTCCACTCAGCGCGGCGTCGCCGTCATCCCCAAGAGCAACAATCAGAACCGTCTTGCACAGAACTTGGACGTGTGCAGCTTCGACCTGAAGCAAGACGAGATCGAGAAGATCAGCAGCTTGGACAAGGGACTGAGGTTCAACAACCCGACTAACGTAAGTGTGCCGCTTCGCAGTGTTGAATCGAGTGTAGTTTTGCTAACCTTTTGCTTGCAGTACGGCCTCAACATTCCCATTTTCGCATAGAGCATGTAAAGCTTGGAATTAGATAATGACACATGTTTTTGTATCCCGCGATATTGCGCAATGTTAGTGTGAAGTTGTCGTGGTTTTAATATTTCGAAACTGCAACAAAATCCAGCCACTCCACTTCACAGCCGAACACGTGCGTCGGCAGTGGATTCCGTTAGGTCGTTCGGCCCCTGCAGAAGCGAAGTGACCTATGCGTCGATCCATCGGCGGCGCAAGACTCAGATTGTGTTGTTTGATTGCGTACACCAAGGCGGTCGCTGCCTCGCCTTGGCTCCCCTCGGCCACTTTTGAACTTGCAATGCAGACGACACCATTTTACTAACTAACTGCAAGGACAAAGGAGACATGACACCGATCCACCAAGCGCGCCGCTCAAGAACGCTTTGATATCCCCGTGCATCAAGCAAGCACCGCGACGTCATACTGTACGCCGCATCACAGCAACGGTCACGTACTTCCACAAGCATGTCCATTCACGATCGCTACAGCGATGAGAGCAGCGACGAGTCTTTGCGCCAACTGCAAACTCGTCTCCAGACCGAACGCGCCACCCTCTATACCACCTCACATCCACACCCTCATACGCGACAACCCCTCCTGAGCCAAGTTCCCGGACAACCATTCGACGAGAAAGACTACCAGCGCTATCATGACTTTGACGACGACGATGATACGGACTATGATGAGGAAGACGCTCCCGGATGCTGTGACACGAAGCACGAAGGGAGCTGCGTGCGCCGAGTGGGAGCACATGTGCGCTCGCGGCGCGGAGCAAAGCTGTTCGCCGTCTTGCTCGGACTTGGACTTCTCATAACCGCTTGCTTGCACTGGATTGTATACCCGGCGCTGGTGGATCTGGAGATGCAAGGTGGATTCATACTGTATGGAGAGGGAAGGCCAGATACTATCGGCGCAGCCAGAGGAGGTGACTTCAAGCATGGCGCGGTCAAGATACAGGATTTGGACGAACGCTATATACCTGGAGGCGAGAATGACCCGCATGGTCAACGGCGTCTTGTCTTCGTTGGAGACATCCACGGCTGCAAGGATGAACTACTCAAGCTGTTGAAGAAAGTCAACTTCGACCCTAGCCTGGACCATCTCATCGCGACCGGGGATACCATCAACAAAGGTCCGCACAGTGCCGGAGTCTTGGACCATCTCATCCACATCAACGCCACGACCGTACTCGGAAACCACGAAGACCGCCTCGTTCACACAGCCAAATCCGTGTTCAACACTTACGCTTCTCCGACAGGAGGCTCCATGCAAGCTTTGCAGGACACCGACTCCCTCATAGACATTAGCAGTGCCTCGCGACGCGACGCCCGCACTCTCAAATCACTACATCCCCGACACTTGCGCTATATCCAACACATGCCTCTGATCCTCCGCATCCGCCCTCTACCGCAAGCCCTAAAACCGAACACATCACCCAAGTCGCCTATCGCCGAGGAGATCCTGGTTGTGCACGCAGGCCTGGTACCTGCTTTACCGCTCGAGAAACAAGACCCGTACTACGTTACCAACATGCGCTCTATGCACGCCAAATCCCACGTACCCTCTGCCGAACGCGCAGGCAAGAAGAAGAAGGTCCGCCACAACAAGCCCTGGCGAAATATCTGGAACTGGTACAACGACCGCTTGTACCGCCACAAGTCGACAAAAGGCTTCCGCAAATCTGACACGTCGGTGCAGGATCTTGCGTCTGGCACAGAAAAGCGAGACTCGAGCAGTGATAACGAAGATTTCTTCGGCACCTTCCTAGCTTCGACAGAAGACACCGTAAGGGAGTTCCTTAGACGATCAAAGCACCACAAGGAGCAGCATGATAAACCACAAGTGGTCGTTTACGGGCATGATGCCAAGAGCGGCTTGAGGATCAACCGATGGAGCAAAGGCATAGACTCCGGGTGCGTTGGTGGCGGACGCTTGAGCGCCTTGGTCTTGAATGCGAAAGGCCAAAGCGAAGTCGTCCATGTTGGATGCCGCCAGTATTGGTGATCTTGGATTGCTTTTCTTTTTCTATGTTTTGCTTTGGAGTATGGGTTTTCCTTTTGGGTGGATTCTTCTTATTTGATCACGTTCCTAGCGAGGCATAGCGGGTTGGGTTTTCGGTTATGGAACACTACATACTAATCGTTGCTAACGTTAAATAGCATAGTCATATACCATAGAAAGACTACAAACAATACACGTACAGCCAACCATACTTGTTCTGCCTCTCTTCGCCATTCCATACTGTCAAAGTCAGGACACGACAGCCTTGCCTTCCAATCCTTCCCCTGAAAAGGACCAATATGCATTCCCATTGCCAACCCTGCCTCAAAGCCACAATCTGTTCTCGAACAAACACTCACAAGCCATACCTCATAACGCAAATCAGCAATCGGCGACCATCAATATTCAACCCTCATCCTCCTCCTCACTCTGAATGCATTCACCCCCAAAACAAACCCTTTCACTCCCGGCCCTGGCCTGACCCCACAACTAGACAGACCCATCCCCATCGCCCCTCCTCACCTCTCTCACAACACTCTGGTAAATCGCAAACACGCCCATGGCCAGCGCCCAAAGACACCCGAAGAACAGAAGTAGCAGCACGGGGAGATAGATGACGAGCTGTCGCACGAAGTCAAGGAACAATCGGCCGTAATCGTCTTTGGCCAGTTCAGTATAACAAACGTTCCACGAACAGCTAGCTGATTGTTGTATTTGAGGTTCTCATTCCCTCAAAGCGACAAACAGCAGTCGGATAAGGCGCTGCTGGGATTCTTGTTTGGACCTCACCCGACACGTTGTCGGCTCAACATGGCCAACCACCCGAAATCGATGCAACCCACAAACCAAAAAAGCCATCTGCCTACCTGTATCAAGTGACAGAGAGCAAAAGGATAACCGACAACGGCAGGACTCGAACCTGCGCCCCCGAAGGGATTTGATAGCTGAAGTATAGAAACATTCGAGTCAAACGCAGTAACCACTTTGCTACGTTGCCAAGATCAGATCTGATATATCAAATTTGATGACGTAGGGTGGATTTTATCAAAATATATCTACTCATTTCTCAAAGCTAGCTATTGAACCGCATTCGCAAAACACGAGGGTTAGTGTTTGGGTTTACTTGGAATGCCATGAACTCATCCTTGCAATGATATCAGACATATGAGTAGGAAAAGACATGTCAGGCCTCAATCAGCATGCTTGAGCACAGAGTCTAGAAGCTGCTGAAACATTTCGATGGCACATTCGACGATTTTCGAGTTGAAGATGGACTAGAATACCTAAACAGCCTCACTAATTATACCGGACACATTCACTTTAAGGTCCTAACCATCTCGCCATCGTCTGATTATCCATAACTCGATGTAACATAGCAATCAGAACCAAAAACTTCACGTGGGTACCAAGGACACCGAGAACAATTGATCGAACTTTCTTTTCTCCTGCCTTCTAGTACATTACACTCCGTCTACCCTCCCAGCATCATTGCGGTCTGGATGCAGACCCGGAACCTTTTCACTTCCGATAGAAAAAACTCAACGAAAACGCCATGCTTGTGTATAGGTACATCCCAAAAAACGCATACGCAACTTCAAACCACCTCACTCATGGACGGTTCAGTTGCTGGGGCCTCCTCCCGCGCCAGGCCTCATTCTCTTCTCATCTCCTCCGCCCGGAGCGCCGTCAAGTCCTCTCTTCATGCCTTGGTTGCCAGGCCCAGCGGGACCGCCGCGACCGTTTCCACGACCTCTGCCAATCGCGCTTGCGCCGCCTCTCGGCAGTCCACCTCCTCCTCGGCCTGCTGTGGCAGCACCCTGGATGTGGAGACCTTGACCAGCCTGCGCACCACCTCTGCCAATGCCGCTAGGGCCGCCAATGTTACTGGGACCACCACGTGGAAGACGAGAGCCCGGAGCCGGGATGCCACTGCTCAAACCACGCAGAGCAGCCGGTCCAGTGCCAAAGCCAGGTTTGTTGTTGTTCTGGGTACCTGGTCCTCCGCCCGGAGGTGCGAAAGCAGGCGCATTCGGGTTCGGCGGCGTGCCTGCGCCGCCTTGGGAGAAGCCGGACCGGCCGCCCTGCTGTTGCTGTTGCATATTCTGCACGTTGAAGAACCCTTGGCTGGGTTGGCCAAAGGATGGCTGGCTTTGCTGTCCAAAGGATGGTTGGCTTTGTTGGCCAAAGGACGATTGGCCTGGCGGGTTGAATGGCGATTGGCTCCGTTGCCCAAAGCCACTGATCGGTGCCTGCGTGTTCTGAGCTGGACTGCTGGATTGTCCGAACGCGCCTGTCCCGGGAGCGGTAGAAGCAGCACCATCGGATGGACCGGTGGAGCCAAATCTGGCCTGTCGGGCCTGAAGTTTCGCCTGTTCACTGTCCTGGCCCAATTGCGGCTGTGGAATAGCGGGAGCCGCAGAAGCCGGTGCAGCCGGTGTAGTGACGGCAGGCTTCGGTGTTGCTGGCGGCGCCTTGGGAGCCGGTTTCGCGAGCTTAGCGACCTCCCAAACCTCGCCTATGCTCTTGTCCGGGGTCTCTGTGGCAGCCTTGGTCACCGCTGCGATCTTCGCCTGTGCAATGTCACGTTGGCTGAGTTGTAGTTTGGTCTTCATCTCAGTCTGGTCAATGGCTTGTTTGACAGCTGCTTCCCGCTCCTTCTGTGCATTCTCGAGCTTCTTCTTCAGATCCTCGATCTCTGCTGTGTTGGCCTGGGGTGCGTCTCCGCTTCCTCCGGCAAGACTGGCGACGGCTGCGCGGGCGGACTCGAGTTCGGTGGTGAGACGAGAAATCTCCGCGTCCTTCTCTGCGATCTTCAGATTGTGTGCTTCCGTGTCCTTGCTAGTAGCCTTCTTAACGTTACTAGTAAAAATGGCACGAAGACGACTGTTGGTCCGGAGAAGCTCGAAGGCTTGTTCATCGGTGATATCAGGCAAGTCGCCGGGTTGAGCCTGCTCGGAAGAGGGAGCCTCTGACTTGACAATGGCCTGCTCTTTGCTCTGAGACTGCCGCACAGCAGCGCTACCCTCCTTGCTCAAACGCTCAAGCTCTGCCTTGTGTTCACTCTTCAATGTCTCAATGGTGGCAGCTTGCTCGTCCTTGAGTTTCTGAACCTCGGCCTCGTGCTCGGAGACCATTTGTTGACGAATTTCTGCAGTCAGTTCTTGACGCATCTTCTCCCGTTCATCCTTCAACTGTCGTACGAGACCGGCTTTCTTGTTTGCAATCTTCTTCTCGCAGTTTTCTTCGACCTGCTTGATGGACAGCTGGTGCTGTGACTCCATGTCGACGCGGAGGCGCTCGACCTCCTCGGCTACCTGCTCAGAGACTGACTTCTCGCCAGCAGCAGGTTCCGCGTTTACGATGGTAGCATCGCCCTGTGCGTTTGCAAGGGCATCTGAGCGTAGAGTCTCCACCTCTCGCTGGGCAGTGGCAAGCTCCTCTCGCAGCTTCTCGAGTGCTTCTGAGTCGACAGTAGACTCGTTGATCTCGCCCTCATCCTGGCCGCTGGCGCTGGCGTTGGTCTTCGCAGCCTCGAGCTCAGATTGCAAGTTCGCAACCTGGCTTTCGAGCTCTCGCACACGAGTTTGCAGGGCCTGCGTCTCTGCGGCAAGGGACTCAGCGCGGGAAGCGTGGTTGCTAGCCTGTGTCTCTGCTTCGTCGATGCGGGCTTGCAGCTTAGCGTTCTCCTCGCCACCCTCGGTGACCTGTCCTTCCTCTTGTCCGGATTTCTCAAGGGCAGCGGCGGCAGCGGCGGCATTGGCGGCCGTGGCGGCGGACTCAGCCTTGGCAACAGCATCGTCCCTTTCTGTCTTCGTTTGCTCAAGCTCGGCTTTGACAGATTCAAGTTCGCTGTTCAGCTTGGCTTGGTCGGCCTGTAAGGTCTCGACCAATGCTTTGCTGTCTGACAAGCGAGAATTCTGCTTGCGGTTCTGTTCTTTCGCTTGCTCCTTGAACTTTTCCAGACGATCTGTGAGATTCGCGGAGGCCTCTTCCTTTGCCGCAGTGATGCGACCCTCGAACCCTTCGACCTCGGCCTTCAATGGGGCTTGCTCGGCCTCCAAGCGTTCCTTCTCTGCTTTCAGTGTTGCCAGTTGCTGCTTGATCTCCTCAAGTTCCGCAGGATCCACGCGGTCGTACTTTGAGATGATGTTTTGAGTACGCTCGCGCCAGTGGTCGCGGTCGTTTTGCAGCAGCTTCATCTCGCCGTCTTTACTCTCCAGTTCACCCTCAAGTTCCCCGACGCGACTCTTCAAAGGCTCAATCTCTGCTGCGAGACGCTCGATCTCCTGGATCTTTTCGTCAAGCTTTTCTCTAGCCTGGCGTGCTTCGTTGCGGAGAGTAGTGGAGCTCTCGCGGTAGAGGTTCAGCTCATTGATAGTCTGCAACAACTTGTTCGTGCTGCCCTCATTGGCGACGCGATCGGAGGATTGTCTACGCTCTTCGGCAAGCTTTTGACGGACATCATCCAGTTGGCCGTTCGAATAATCGAGCTGCTGTTGCAAACGCTTCGACTCTTGGATGGACAGCTCGTACTGTACATCCACAATTTCCTTCTCGCGGCGCAGGTATTTGATGACCTCTTGAAGACTACCAGTCTCGCCACCAGCCGGAGGCGAGTCAGCACGTTCACCCTCATCAGCAGAGGGCATGACACGACCTTCACGCAAGGTCTTGAGCTCAGAGGAGAAAGCCTCCATTTGCTGGTGCAGGAGCTTGTTCTGTGCGTCGACATCACTCCTCCTCGTCTTCATGTCTTGAAGCTCCCTCTCGAACTTCTCCTTCTGTTCCGCCCAGCTCTCCTCGGCTTGTTCAAGACTTGCCTTGGATGCTTCTGCTTCGGCTCGCACACCTGCGACTTCTGTCCGCAGCTCGTTGTACTCATTGCGCACAGCCTGTAAACTCTTGGCAGCCTCGGCGTGCTTGAGCAGCTCGTCTTCGTATGATTGTTGTGCTTGTTGAGCAATCTCAGCCTGGGCTTTGAGATCCTCTTGGTAGAGCTTCTTCTCCTCGGCGTATCTCTCCGCATCGTCGTTGAGTCGGGCGAGTTCGGCGTCCGAAATAGCCTTTTGCTCGTTGAGAACACGAGTAGCGTCGTCGTGCTGAGTGCGCAGCTCAGACAATTCGGTGTTGCTGGTAGAAAGCTCCTGGCTAAGATCCTCGATGCGCTGCTCAAGCTCCCTGATGCGCGCTTCCTTCTCGGCAGCGACACGGTCAGTTTCTTCGCGGTATTGCACGCTGGTCTCGTTGAAGTTGGCAAGCTCTTCTTCGGTGGACTGAGCGATTGACTTGTATTGCTCAACCTGCTCTCTTGCGCTGTCGAGCTCAGACTTGGCATGCTCGAGCTCACGTTTGAGGTCAGACACTTCAAGAGACAGACGTTGCTCGGCCGAGAGCTCTTCATCGCCGTTGGACTGTTCGTTGCCATCATCAGCACGAGGCGTGGGTTTTGGCTGCAAGGCGTTGACCTTCTCTTCAGCGGAGCGCAATTCAATCTTCATCTCGTCCACTCTGCCCTGGAGTTGATCCCGCGTAGTCTTGGCCGCAATGAGCTCCTCTCTGACGTTGCCCAGAGACTTGACGAGATCATCGATGCGAGTGCGACTCTGGTTTTCCTCATACTCGCGCCTGAGTGCTGCCTTGCGGCTGTCCTCAATCTCACTCTCGAGTTTCTTCTTTGAGTCGGTCACCTCTGCCTCAAGGGTGTCAACGCGGGTTTGCAGACGACGCCTCGATTCAGACTCGGCCAACTCGCGCTCATTCTGCAGGTTCTGCAAGTCGGACACAAGCTTGTTGAGTCTGCTTCTCTCGTCCAGTAAGCTCTTGTTGTCTTCTGTAAGCCTGGACTCAATGCGCTTCCACAGCTCCTTCTCAGCCTTGCCATTCGCATTCTCGTTGCGCAGACTGTCAGCCAGAGAGCGAGCTTCGACGAGCTCCTCGGCGACCTGCTGCGTGCGAATGTCCTGTCTAGCCGCGTTCTCCGACAGACTCTGGCTTCGCTTCTGCAGCTCGTTGTTTTCGTTGCGAAGTGCGGTGAAGTTGGACTGCAACATTTCGAAGCGCTCACCAGCAAGCGTCAGCTGCGACTGTGCTCGTGCAAGGTCGGCTTGGAGTGTGCCCTTTTCACGAGCCAGAGTGTCGACTTGATCCTTGAGCATACGGCGGTCTGTGGTTGACTCGTTGCGGAATTGATCGAAGAAGATTTGTTGCTCCTTCAGCAGCTTATTGAGATCTTCAACATCCTTTGACCTCGGTGTAGGCGGCTCCATGCCACCACCGTTGCGTTGCGGCGTCGATGGCATGATGCTCTGACCGAACATGGCTTGCATGTCTGCATCAGGCTGCAAAGTGCCGCGATGTTGCAGCATGCGACGGAACATGTCGCGTTCTTTCACGTAGCTGCTGATCTGGGTAGCAGTAGCCTGGAGTTCGTCCTTGTAGCGTTCGACCTGTTGCCTGAGCTCCTCAACTTCAGCTGCATCAGCAGCGGACTGTCTCTCCTTCTCACGGGCCTCCTCTCCCTCCATCTTGTCACCAAGCTCGCGTGTCAAGCGTAGGAGCTGTTCGTTGCGTGATTGAAGCTCAGACACGCCACGGAAGATCACGAGGCGCTCAGAGATGAGGCGTCCTGTGCTGCTGAGTTCATCAAGCGCACCTTCTTCAAGCTCTCCTCTTGCGGCGCGCTCGACCTCGAAGCGCTCGGTTGCAGACATCTCGCCCAAGCCCTGCTCCCTACTTTGCGCCTCTACCATAAGGATCTTGATCTGAGTTGACAGGTCTCGGAGTTGCTGGCGCAGGATGTTGCCCTCCCGAGCGGCTGCCGTGGCCTCGCCCTCCCAGCGCTGCGACTCCTTGACTGCAGCTTCACGGTTCTTGTCCGACTCCTCGAGGTGTTGGCTGTATTCGAGAACAACGGCCGCGAGACGGTCCTGCTCCTGGCGCAATTCTCCAAGCTCCGGAGCACGAGTTTCGAATTCTTGGATGAGCTCATCCAAAGCTTCCTGCAGTTTGCTGCACCTGCGCTCCTCGGCGGTCAAAGCCTCTTTGGTCTCGATGTATTGGCTGTATAGTTGCGTGTGAGACAGGTTTCTGGCGATCTTCTGGGCCGAGCCGGGAATGGCGGGAGAACCGAATCTGCCTGGGGTGGAAGGCTCGAGACCACCATTGCGTACTGGGGTTCCCGGCACTGAGGCACGAGGCTGTTGCTCGAGACGCTCGATCACAAGCTCGAGATCTGCGATCTTCTGCTCAGCCTGCTCCTTGTCCGAGCGCTCGGTCTCGATCTCGGCCTGCAGCTTGCCGATTTCCTCTGCAGCATCGTCCTTGATCTGGTCGACCTGCCCTTGGACGTCCTGCAAGCGCGCCTTGTGGGTGGAGGCGTTCTGTGCTTGAAGGTCCGCAAGGCGCTTGGTGCTATCGATTTGCGTGCGGAAGTCTTGTTCCTTCTTGGCAAAGTCGTCCATGAGAGTAGCGTTCCGAGCAAAGGCCTCATCGACCTTCCCTTGCACTTCTTCCAGTCTCTGCCTCAAAGTTGTCTCGGTCCGCTGAAGTGCCTCGACTGTAGCGTTGCTCTCCTCAAGCTCGCGCTGCAGGGACGAGATGAGGGCATTTCTCTCCTTCCTGAACTTTGCGTGTTCCTGGCTTCTTGTCTGGAGTTCATTGCTGGACCACTCGTTATTGCGCTTCAGAAGGTCGATCTCCTGTTGCAGTGATTGTTCCTTGAACTTCTGTGTTGACGCCGCATTTTCCAGTGACTGGTTGCGCTCCTCGAGCTGACCAACTTCGCGGCGCAAAGAGAGCAACTTGGTGTGTTGTTCACTCAGCTCGTCGGCGAGGCGGTCTTTCTCTGTAGACTTGCTTTCCACCAATGCCAGCGCGTCGCGGTTGGATGCTTCCAGTGATTCAACCCTTTGTCTGAGAGTCGAGACCTCCGCCCCGGAAGTCGAGGACGAGGTCTTCAATTGATTGAGTTCGGTAGACAGAGCTTCACGTGCGCCTTCCGCGTCTTTCAGCTTGATTCGGAGCTCCTCAATTTCTTTCGCGTGCTTTGTGACTGTGGCTTTCTGGGCCTTGACCTTGGTCTCAGAGGTACGGACGGTGTTTTCAAGCTCAACATCGACGCGGAGCTTCTCTGCTTTGATTTCATCGTATTCCTGAGCTTTCGCAGAAACCGAGGCTAGGAATTGGTTGACCAGCTCCACGGTGGGAGCATCTAGCAGTGTTTGTATTTCATCTTCGGGCAATTCGAATGCAGTCGCGAGGTAAGGCACGTCGACTGCGGCCGGACTGGCGCCAGCTCTCGCGCGCGTCCTCATCGTTCCAGATCCGTGTGAGTGATGTACCGCTTACACCATTGCCGAAAGTGAGTGTATGGGTGAGTTTGCGTCCAGACTCGAGGATTGTGGGTATTTTGCAAGAGAAAGACAGAAAGGACTGATTGTCGAGCAGTCGTGTTGCAGCTGCACGCTGCTTTGGGAACGCGACTTCCCTTGTTCCAAAGATGCGAGAGGCGGGATTGCGGGACGGTCCGAAGCGGGTAGGAGTGGGGACGGGAATCTCAACTCTCACCTCGCTTTTGGCTTGTGACAAGGCCAAGCCGTAGCTAGCTAGCTATCTATCAAAGGCACCAGTGCCCTCCTTCTCCATCCTCATCCACGACATCCACGACATCTTCACATCACACATCACCACCTTCACAACCACATCCATCACCTCCCTTGATACCACGAGGCAACACGGCACGTGAATCACACGGCATCTGCATCTACTCGCCATTCTCACCTCCAAGCGCACACCCTGCCTGCGCTTGCGATACCTCACAACAAACCTCAATTACTGTCCGGAACTCTTTGTTGAACCCTCTGGACCTTTTACCCATCCGGACACGTACACACCGCTCCCACCGTCCCATCACAAAGACCGCCATCATGTCTCTCGCAGCAAGCATGGCGAAGTTCAAGTCGGAGATGTCAGAGTCGGCTTCTCGCAACGCCTCGTCTTCGCGCCCGACCGGATCCGTACCTGCTCGCACTTCCACGCCACAGCCCGGTAGCAACAAGAGGCCGCGCGACTCAGTCAACATTACCGCAGCCCCAGCAACGACTTTAAGCAGCAACAACAAGGCCGGAGCAGAGATCATGTCCCATATGGTCTACGCAACGGAGTACCTTAAGGAAAAGTTCCCGGACGGCGCCACACTGCCCGATATCATCAACTTCCTCTCGCTTCCGGTTGAATTGCAGAAGCACACGTCGTACATCAAGCGTGCTCTCGAGGCTCATGCGCGCATCGTCTTTATTCCCAAGCATGAATCTCCCAAAGGCAAGGACATGTATCGCTACAACCCGCAACACCCAGTTACAAACAGCGATGAGATGAAGGCGTATCTCGCCAGACTCCCTGACGCACAGGGAATCCAAGTGCGAGAGCTGAAAGACGGCTGGCCAAACTGCATGCCCGAGCTCGAGGCGCTCGCCGCGAAGCACGAGGTTCTGCTCATCCGCGCAAAGAAGGACAACGCCCCCAAGACCGTCTACTCGGACTCACCCGCATTTTACGTGCACATGGATGATGACTTTGTGGAATTCTGGGGCAAGTGCAAGCTGCCTGCGTCGGAAGCCGAGCTGCGGGCCGAGCTTGAGAAGGCGAACCTCACGGCAACGAGCCAGGTCAAGGAGGTGAAGAAGGGCACCATGGGCAGGAGGGAGAAGAGGAAGCCGAACCGTCGCGGCGGCAAGACCACCAACACCCACATGATGGGCATCCTCCGAGAATATAAGAAATAGAAAGGATTGATACGATGGGAGGTCCCGACCTACATGGCCGAGATGAAATTATGGGTTTGTTTTAGCGAGGAGTTCCGGTTTCTATCTTCGAGGCAAATGCTAGAAGGCTGCGAATGGCGACGGCGCGCGCTGCCGACGGCCTTGTTCAAATCAGGTGGCTGGGTGTATTATTACAAGGCTTCATCATAGAATTATACCAAAACAGCAGTACATGTTTAATGATTTTGAAATAAAATCTCAGTCTGTCACGTTCTATGCGTAATGAAAACTTCTACCGCGTTGCTGCCTCCATCAAATTCATTCCGTGTCTACTTCTGGCGACCAGGGAAAGCATTGTACTTCTTGAGGACCCTCTCAAAGCCGTCCATGCCAGCCTTCAAGGTCTCGAGCTGTGAAATGATATTAGTATGTATGCAATCGATCTCATCCAGGACGCTAAACGCAAACATACCTTAGGACCATAGCTGACGCGGACAAAGTGATGACAAGGGCTGTCGAACAGATCTCTGCGCTTGCTGGGGTTCAGGTCAAAGAAGATGCCGGGAACAACGATAACCTTCTCCTTCAAGCAAGCCTGGAAGAAGTTGAGACCGTCGTTGATCTCCTGCGGCAGAGCACCTAAGTTGAGCCAGATGTAGAATGTCGAGTCTGGGGTGTAATCGAGCTTGAATCCCATGCCCTCCAGGCGGCCGAGTACGTAGTCACGTTTCTCGCGGAAGTGGAACTGCAGGGCCTTCATCTCGTTGCGGACTTTGGTCGGCTCCAGCATAGGGATGGCGGCTTCTTGGAAGGGTACCTATATCTGAGTTAATGTAAAGCTACGAAATGTCATCAATGGTTCTGCTCACATTGGTACCTCCATCGAGGTAGCTGCCGCAGGATCCGATGGCTTTGATAAATTCTTTCGGGCCTACGATCCATGCTACGCGCCAACCGGGTAGGCGGAAGCGCTTGGTCAGGCCGTCGATGATGAGCACGTCATCCTCGTCGACGTCGTCGATGTTGTCTGCTGCGCTGACGACAGTGCCGTCGCAGTCAGACGTGTAGTTGTAGCCGCCGTAGAACTCGTCCATGATCAGCGTCGCGCGGTCACGGCAGATGTCCTGTACCTGAGCCAGCTCAGGGTTGGTGAGAGTGCGGCCGGTCGGGTTGCGAGGGTTTGAGGTCAGGATGACGGAAGTTCCACGTGCGATTTCTGCTGCGATATTCTCGGCGTGGATGTGGTAGCCATCCTCACGCAGGAGCGGAATGGGAATAGCAGCAAAGTTCTTGAAAAGTCCCAACATCTCGTTGTACGCAGTGTAATCGGGAATGAAGAAGCCGAGATAGGCATTACCTGAACATGTCAGTATCGTGAGGAGAGTCTCATATTTCAAAAAGGGGCTTACCCAACACGGCCGCAATTCTGATGAGCCCAGCCCGACCACCGGGCACGATGCAAACATTCTCCCAGGTGTATTTACTCTCCTTACCCTTGCGGTGATGCTCGTTGTAGAGGTGGGCGACGGCGTCTCTGAGCGGCTTGATGCCAGCAGTGGGCCCATACTCACGTCCAGTCATGGTGACATCGATGTGAGTCGGGCGGTCAAAGCATCCCTTGATGTCGTCGTCGACTTCGGGAGCTCCCTGTCCCAAGTTTGCCCAAGAGGTGGGATCCTCGAGGTATCCATGTTCGTAGGCTTGCTCGGTGGTCCAGACAACACCGGTACTCGCACGGGAAGGGTCGAGACCGGCGTGAGGTTTGTGACCTTCATGGGCGGTACGGAACTGCCTGTGCATGGATGATTTGAACTCTTGGGGGTATTTGGTCAGCTTTTGCGTCTTTGAGTTTGGTATTGCAACTCATGGCTTTGGATGAACACGGGAAACGATGGAGAGGCATTCGATGTGGTGGCTGAATCGTACTATGGGCGTGTTGGAGTTGGGTCGCCACGATGACTCGTTGAATTTTGCATTGAAATGTCTTGACTCTCTTGCTATACCCCATTCGGGAGAACAGAGCCATACATACCCTTGCTGGTCGGCTCCTTCGAGCTCGAGAAACGTCGGTCCTTGGGCGATTTGGGCGGCGCGACGTAGGCATCCTGAGGATCACTCGTCGAAGTTGCTTGGACGGTCGCCATCTTTTCGGATCTTTGAGCTACTCCTAAGATCTGTGAAAAAAAGATTCTGGTACTGCTTCGGCGAGTATAGAGCGAGAGGGAGACGGTGTAGGATGTGAAGAGGTTCGGGTTTTCTTGGCGGGGTCGCTTTCTCCGCTGGCGGTCGAAGTTTTAGTTGGTCACAGGAGGTCGAAAACCTGATTGAGTTTCTTTCCAGGTGGTGTTCAAAGATAAGGTATCGATGTGGAAGTCAGAGGACTGGGATTGTACATGTAGGTTCTTTGAAATAGTCGACTCACCGGTCGATCTGAGCTCATCTCATGTAAGGTAGGAGGGTCTGAATGGAAGGAGTTGTTGTTGGGCCGCATTAACCGCCACGCGGCTGTATGACGTGGGTGGAAGGAAGCAGGTATACGGTAGAAACATGCCGTTGGTATTGGTATTCTCTCTGGTACAGTCATGGCGATAGAGAGATTGTCCAGATCCGGTGAACTATCATGACCTACGGTAGCTGTCGACCAAATCATTCGTAGGGCTGGAGAGTCGACGAAGAGAAGCCTGCTCGATGACATGCGAAGGCATCGACATTCGACTGAAAGCCTTGCGAGACAAGACACTCATGTTGCAAGCCAGTATTCAACATGTGAGGTTGGTGAACAGAAAGCAATGCCACAGGGAAGTGCTGTCAGGGTTGTGACCGAGATCGTCCGAAGACACCTCGGCGCCCAGCAATCGTATGCATGGATGCATGGATCGGCACAACATCACGAAACATCGCGAGAATGCTGCGCCATGCCCGCGACACAGCCATATAGATCCTTCGTGGTAGTGGAGTCTTGGTCTGCACTTATACTCAGCGCATCATGCCGTACATGCCTCTAAAACTGCGCTCTTGGCTTCTTGGATGTCGATCCTTGCAGTCCCAAGTAATGCATACATACATGCCAAAGTACCAGTAACATTCCTTATAGTGTGTCAAGCGATTCTGCACAGCCTTACTCAGCCTTGCCGGCAAGGCAAGACGGATAGTCGCCATTCTTGGGCGTGTAGCACGGGATCGCAGTATTTAATGGTCTCGAGTCGGAAGAGACCTAACCGTTCCAATCACAAATACGATTTCAACAACTCAGATATTCAACCCAACACGTCAAGTCAACATGGAAACAACGATACCAGCCATCTTGGAGAAGCTGGTTGGCATCCGCGCAGAGCAGATCTGTACCGAGCCAACCTCCCTCCGACTGAAAAAACACAGCTCCAAATCATCATCGTCAGGCGGCTACACGATCAGCGACGCCTCGGGAGACAACACCCTACTCACCGTAGACAAGAAAGCCTCAGACTGGAACTCTCGCCGTTCGTTCTATGATGCATCCGGGATACGGCTCTTTGACCTCAGCTACGACTCGAAAGTCACTTCAGCCTGGTCGATCGTATTACCAGACCAAGAAGACAACCCCGTTGGTACAATCTTTCGTCGCTCGTACGGCCAGGAGGGAGAATATGTCGGAATTCGCTTCGTGGACGACACGACTGAGAGAGAAGTGGATCTTTCCGTTCGAGCAAAGTTCACCGTTAAAAAAGACGACCAGTGTTCGACCAGCAAAGATGTTTGCGTGTACTACGACGACAAGTTAGTAGTACAAACCAAGATGATCAAGAGATACATGTCGCGGATCCCTTTCAAGGACAACGAGTGGGATGTACATGTTGCTCAAGGCTTTGACATATCCTTGGTAAGTTTCTCAGTAGCCTGTCATGCATGGTACAGAGTCTGATGCTAACTTGCTCGACAGGCCGCGGCGATTGCGGTTTATTTTGCGATAACACAATGCGAGAAGCCGGTTATGACTAAGAGTGAGGCCGTCATGTCGGTTCTACTACCCGGAGGACTTGCAGGTGCTGGTGTTACAGCAGGTATGCCTGCCGGTGGCATGGGAGGCGGAGGAGGCGGCGGCGGCGACGGTGGAGGCGGTGGTGGTGGTTGCTAGACGAACATCTCTTTGGTATTCAGAAGTCTTGGGTTCATACATTATGGTAGCTCTGGAAACGCGTAGAGCAGAAGCAACGGTGTTTCTTAGTGATACCGCTCATATGTGACATTGAAAATCTTGCTCCGAACTCTGTACTCGGATGTCGCCATGCAGAGTGACACTCTGACCGATGATAAGCGCGGTTCATGCCAGATCCATTTGCTGCTGTGCGGCCGCATGCATGCATGCATGGACACACCTGCACGTACGAAGCGAAACCGCGCGGGGTCATTAACATTGTCGGTGTATCGACATGCTTGTAAGCGTTGCCGTATTTTTGGTAGCCTCGCAAGGAGGAGGGGAAGCAAGATAGAATCTCTTCGAGCTGCCGGGTTACAGCTGACTGCCTCCCAAAGGCGGTCTCGAGCAGCAGCTTTTGTGACTTCATGTTGACTCGCTTGTCCATGTCGTGCGTGATCTTGTGGAGATACCTTTCCGATCAGTGGGGGGTTGCGCATGAAGCTAGACCAGAGCACACAACATTTCCGGGCCATCGAGTCCGTGACAGCGCGGCTAAGCATGCACGCGTGCATGCGAGTGAAAGAGACAAGGGTGGGCTGCCCGTCACCGATAGCGACAGTGGCTAGAGCTCGTGTAGTAAATACTGTAGCATTTCGATCAGCATGGCGGCGTGGGATTTAGCGAGACAACGTGCAATGTTTCTACTGTAAGTGTGAAGAAACGGTCGGCCGAGCACAGGGAAACGAGAAGTGGTAGCGAAGGCCGACACAGGGCCCCGGATGTCGGCAGATAGGCCATCCAGAACACATGTGACAGAAGGAAAGACAGGGCTGCCGGCCGGCCGTCATCTCATCACGGACAAAGCATAAGAGAAGAAGAAATAAGCGGGCCGCAATCATTGACAACTTGGCGTGTACCGGATGAATTGGAGACTTGGACTGCTGCGATGTGGACGTGAGTCCGCCGGCCGAGGCAAATAGTACCTAACAGTGGTACCAAGGAGAAGTTGAAGTTGCCGGTAAAGTCGAATATTCCGAACTGAACGGACATGGTCGCGAATTCGATGCGAAAACAACTCAGGGATCTCTTCCAAGCACAAAGGTCCACGACTCTCAGTTCAGTTAAGTTCTTGCAAAATAGGGTCAACGGCAGGAAACGGCTGGTCCTGGCCTGGGAATCTGATGGCGTGCGGCTAACAGAGCCATGCTCGCGCACCAATGGCCGGCATCTACGCTAAAATAAATTTGGCAGCGTTGAGGAGAGGGGGCCACATGCTCGGGCAGCGGAGATGAGGCTTCCCTTCGCTTTGGCAGATGCTGTGGGCAGATGCGCCTTCTCTCCAATCGAATCCCACATCCTAAGCCCACCACGGACTCCTGCTCGACACTAGCCTAGCGACTACACTGCTACTGCGACTCTCCTTCAGCCCGACTCTCCTTCGCGTGCCTCCGACGTTCCTTGACCTCTCTCCCTGCTCTCCTGTCTCGCCTTGTGCATTTGCGGCGGCGCTTGTTCGACTCTTCACGGTACGTCGTGTTTCCTTGTCTGCAAAGTGATCATCATCCAGCCGACTGTCACATTCGCTCCCATTCTCAGCCGGTCATCGCGTGAGCCTTCGCTTCAGCGACCCTGCTGTTGGCGGGCGTCGCATGTGATAGACGCCTTGACACGCTGGCGCATCGCATTGTTTTTTCCCCAGGGATCGTTTGCTGACTTGCGATTTCAGAATCAATTTATCCTTACGCCGCGATCAAAGACTTACCAGTCCCCTTTTGCGGAACATTTTATACCGACATTCGCCAACATCACCTCAGCCATGGCTTTCTACGACAACGACAACAACTGGTCGGCCAAGGGTCGCCAGCCTTCGACCTACGAGCAGCAGGCTCCTCCGTCCCGCTCGGGCGCTACTTCGGCCATGTCCCAGCAGACAGAGTCCAACGCCTTTGCTTTGCAATTCGAGGAGATCGAGCGTGCAACGGACAACCTGATGAAGAGCGGAAACTGGCTTCCGAGCCACGTGCAGGCTGGTCGCAGGGACAGCACCCACACGTCTAGCAGTGGCCCGTCGAGGAATCTCTCGGTCAGCGGCGACGTGGAGGGAGGCCGTCCTGGCTCCGCAGGTCTGCAAGGATACTATGCCGGCCAGCGTTTCCCGCCGCAGAACCGTCACAGTGAGGCCGAGCAAATGCTGCAGGCGAAGCGCCGTATGGCCGCCCAGAGGGAGCGTGAGCTGCGCAACTACCACCAGGAGCAGCAGTACAACCGAAGTGAGTATTACAGCCCAGCTCGCGACGACTTGACCTAACCAAACCTATCAGAGGATGTATCCGGCGCCGCCGCAAAGACCGACCGCGCTATGAGCCCTAACACCATGAGCGAGGAGGATCGTCGTGAACTTATTGCCCGCCAGCACCGCGCCTTGTACGGCGACAACTCCAGCCTCTACAACGCCGATGGCACTGCCGCCCGCCCTTCCAGCCAGGATGCCCGCGTCCCTGCCGGTGCTCGTGGCGCCTCGCCCATGGCCTTTGATCCGTTCAGTGCCCAGGCCCAGGCAGTTGCCAGCGGCGAAGGTGCCGTCCAGATGCCACCCCGTGATCGCGCCAGCAGCACTGCGTCACCCGCCAACAACGCAACTGCCCAGCAGTCTTTTGCGCTTTTGAACGACCAGCAGAGCAGACGCACTTCGGCCTCCTCGCCGACCGGCTCCCCTCCCCTCTCCCAAGGCCCCAAGGGCACGCTTAGCGGAGTGGCACCCATTGGCACCCGTCCGGTCCAGGCACCTGGCTCGGCTGGCGGCCTGAACAAGCGGTCCACCACGCCCCTCACACCGTCCTCGCTCGCATACGGTTTCAGCAGCGCTGAATCCCAGAACCAGAACACCTCAACTCAGCAGATGAAGGACGAGCGCTCGGCCTCGACAGCGTCCATTGCCGACAAGAACGTTGGTGCTCTGGGCGGCAACTGGGGTAACAACTCTGGTGTTTGGGGCAAGAACACTCTCGGAAACGCCCAGGCCAGCGTCTGGGGCTAGTAGCCATGGTCTGGCGCAGCGTGGGAATTGTCCCGAGCAATACGGGATGAAACGACTTTTGGTGTTTGTCTTTTGGGGGAAAAAATCCTGGGTTCTTTGAAAACACAAACGGTGGCATACCCGTGCGGCATTTTCATTGCGCGGGCTTGGTGTATCGGGATCGTTTATTTGCGAAGGGAAAAGTAAAGAGGCGGTCGAGTCCCGACCTCTTGAGGGGCGGCCATGGAAGGCGACCGAACGGACCGCCGATATAGGGAAGCGGTGTTTTGCTTGACTGATGATTTTCTGGGGTCACGAATTGGGGTTCCTGGCCGACGTACACTGGATTGCGATCCATTTTACTTTCTGAGACCGCGAGGTCATGATGGGGTTTTATATCTGGGTTCGGCCTGGGAGAGGTCGTGTGATTGTTTTGGTTGCGGATACCAGTGAATGGGTGCAGGTAATTTTGCTTTTTTGCTGTTGCATTGTTATCTTTATGCGCATTGGGAAAGGAAAGGGTTATGGGATCGAAAAACGGATAGCAGGTAGCGGCGCATACACGATTGTTTTTGAATATCGGTGACTACATGTAAGGAGTTGGCCGAGCTTATCATTACGTGCGGCTGCGAAACGAGTCTTCTGTTTGCCAAATAATTCGAGGTGTTGATTTTGTGGTGTACAGGTCGATTCGGAGACCTACATGTAGTGTGGTGATGTTGTATTTTTCCGAGGTGAGGTCTGTTTATGGTTGTCGAGCGGGATCTCGTAAGGCAGGCGCGCCTCGTGGGCCCTCTCACGTGTGGGATTTATTCACGATCACGCTCCAACCACCGCAGGCCTAATGGTGATTCCCCCATCGTCTCGTGAGTCGTGTCTTGCGCTACCCCGTGCGGCATCCATCAAGGATAGGTAAGGAAGGACAAGGTCATGATGTGTATTGATAATATTTAGGCCGAGGCACTGCTTCTTTGCCTTCCCACCAATCCGGACTACACAATCTTCTAGAAGCCAGGAAGAGAATACCTGTAAAAGCAATATCCTCAGTCTTGTCGCCAACGTGTGCCGTGCAGGAGGCTGCGCGCCAGGAGCCGATCATATTCCCACCGCTACGGTATGTGACTGGTCATATGCGAACCGCACAAGCCACAGTCGTCGCCGCCGCCGCCGCTGCTTCTGTCGTCGCACACACGCGCGCATGCGCATAGCGGCATAGATAAGGTCGGTCTAATCATCCCAAGGTCACAAGCGCCGCGTGCTTCTTGGAACGGTACCAAGTGACCAGAAATTTGTGGTAGTGTCTAGGGGTTAAGTTTAGAAGGGTACGCTAATACATAGGTAGCAGGTACCTTACTACGTCAGGTTTTCATCAGGAGAGAATACATGTTTTTTTTCTGGCACGCAGCCGGTTACTTTTTCTTGGACTTGATCAGACTGACTGACTACTGTGGTGCGTAGATGGGCACCTGCATTACCTAGCACAAGGTGTGTCTGAAGATGATGGAATCCGGTTGTTGTGTTTCACGTAGGGCGGCTATACAACGGAACGTAGACCTACGATTCATGTTTGGGGGTGAGGGCATGGCAATGACACAATCTGTTCATTTTGGCGGTAAAAGGGTACCGGTCTGAACATGTGCCTTGAAACAAGGGTGATGGTCTGGTGGTGGTCTGGTGTTGTGGGTGGGTGATTTGAGTAGGTACTGTCATTATTATATTTGGGCAAGCAGCCTTTTTCGCTTCGTTAGGTATTTGTAGGTTTCAATCATCGCATCTGTCTTGTCTTGTCTCGCCTTGTCATACGGTATCTTCGTCACACTGTGTAGTAGCACGAGGCCGATTCTTGAGACAACCTTCTTTCGTCGTTGGCACCTGGTACACTGACTGTGACACGGCGTCCAACCCTGCCTGACGGAACAGGCAAGCAAGCAAACAAACTTCTCGTGGAGCGACGAAACGAAAAAATCGCCGCCGTTGCAGCAACAGCAGCTCCATCACCGTTACCGCAGCTGTCACCAAGAAGCTCAAGGACAACTCGCGCCCACGATGTCCCACTGGCGAGATCAAAATATCGGCCAGCCCGATCCAACGAAGCTCACAGCCCTCCCCACCGAGCTCATCCAACAGATCGCCACCCACATCCAGCCTTCCGGCCTCATAGCCTTGAAACTGTCGACCAGAAGACTCTTCTTCCAACTCCCCTCGCCTCCCCCAGGCTATATCAAAACCGCCTCCGACTGCGAAAAGCGAGCAATCCGACGCTTCGTCGCAGAGCGCTGCGATACTTCGGGAGGGAGACGGAAATGCATCCTTTGCGGAGGGCTGATGCCCTCTGATTTTTACTGCGGCCGGGAGGAGCCAGTGTGCAAGTGGCATCACGGCTGGTTCGAGCATACTCTTATTGCGAGAGGGTTGCCGAAGGGATATTTCGAGGATTTCGAGGCGAGAGAGAGGAGAGTGAGGACGCTCTGCGGGCATTGTAAACAGATCCGAGGCTGGGATGTTGAGAAGTGCGGTTGCGAGTCGAGTGGTGGCGGCTGTGAGAGTTGTGGGAGCTGGGAGGTCGTATGTCGGGTGAAACTTGTTGACGAGATCGAGTAGAATTGAAGATGGCGTTTTGGGACGATTGGCGTTTTTGTCGTTGTCATTGAGCGTTATTGCCTAGATAAGTAGAACGAATTTCATTTGAATCGTGTGTGCTGTGAGGGCCGGTTGAATTGTGGTGAGTGATGGATGAAGCGCTATTTCGAGCGACTCACTTCTCTCCTATCATGTCCTCCTTTACGTCCCGGGAGTCGTCGTCAAAGTATTCCTTTTGGTCGACAAGAACGTCCTGCTCTGCTGAACCGCCCACTTGCAGACCGTAACTTCTTACGGCTACAGCGACTGTTCCTTGCGCGGCACATGTGCAGATAAGCACGCCTACGCTTGCAACGTGCACTGCTCCAAGAGCAAACCGGCACCACAGTCCGGCCTTCAATAGTGCCTGTTGCCACTCTGGGCTCATGACCACGTCATGCGATGGTTGTTTCTGGTCAGTCCAGATGGCTTCGATGGTATCCGAGCATGTGTCCTGACTGTGGGTTGTGTTGAAGAACAATTCCAGTATGAGGAGACGTGCACATGTTGATACCAGGGCGTCCAGTAGTAGGAAGTGTGAAAACAGGGAGATTAGACCTCGGTTTTGCTAGGGTGGCGGGTTAGTCGCGGGTACATTTGATGATGAATGGACGAGATCACTCACTGTGAGTATGCCGTATATGCCAAGTAGACTGATTGCGCAGCCTGCCGTTGCGTAGCCGGCCAACCCATAACCGATGGCCATGGAGTCCTGTGGGAGATAAGAGCACATGGCAGCGATGAGAGCGTGGTAGGACAAGGCCAACACAGTTGTGATCAAGGGGAAGACGCAGCTAGCGCTCCTGTAATTGAAGGTCAGCCATACTGCAATAATGTTGTCGCATCAGGACTTGCGAGACCAACCTGGCGCGCTTTGCAGCCATCATGGTCTGTTTCTCCATCGTGTTATCCGTGGTATTGTAGTAGTCTTATGCAAATAGCGAACGCGGTGTCCAATGTCGATGAGAGTCTGAGCCCTGCCAGAGGTCGCTCAGCAATAGATGGTACAGATGGGTGTCGGAGAGGTCGTCGTTGGGTGTCCATCACGAGCCCGGCGCGAGCGCGCGCAAGGCCTTTTGTGAAATCGGAATCAGACCAGAGACATCACCTTCTCGGTCTGATCGCAAATCCGTTGATCCGTCTGCATCCGTCATCATCATAGCATAAAATGCCCAAGCACCGGCCAGAACTCGCCCGGGGCACGAGTTGCGCCCGCGCCAACGCCTTATGTGTATATCGGCCAATGGAACGGGAGCTTGGGATCCAAGATCGTGTGCTAGCCGGAACTAGTGCGGGATGGAAATCCCAGTTAAGAACTCGCCATGTCATGAATATGAGCGTTGCGAGGAGCGGCCTCCGTGGGACGTTTGCTGTTCGTTCCATGATGCTGTCGATTTGCGCAACTGGCTACTGGGCTTACTCCCTCGACTCATGATCACCGTCCAAAGTCGCCGTTTGCTTTCGCCTGTACCACCAGAGCCTCGTAAATTTTCACACACAAATACACGCTTGATTATGTGATCCTGCTGCTGTGACCAACCGGCTGACCCGGCTCGCGATCTTACGACGAGGCCTTCCTGGTCAGTGGGGCCGAATAGCCCGAGACAAAAGAAGGCTGAAAGCGATCCCGCACAAGCACCGTTGTGAGTCCATATCATGCTGCACGCATCTGCGATCGCCCGCCTGGAAGCTTGATCCTCTCAAAGTCTGCGACTCAGCACCACACTCCGCGGAGTGTTCGTTGGCAAACTTTGGACGGAAGACTGGACCCGATTACGTTCGGCAAGCACTTCTCGCGCAAGGCTGTCACACCAACTGGAAACATCGAGATCATTCATGATCAACATTTGACATCATCTTTGCAAGTCAGGGAGATCTTCCGCGCACGAAGCGGTGTCCTGGGCTTACGAGTTCAAACTCCTCATCAGGTAAGCATGCACGGCATGCTCTCGACCGACCCTATACAAAGCCTGACAACGTGGCGGTGTCCATGCATGGCCGTTTTAGGCCACTGCACTGGCGGCATCCCAGCAGCATCTGCTTTTCCACCAGTACACTACAGTGCACATCAAACGCATGCACTTACAGTTTCCTACTGATGTTCAGTGCTGTTGCTTTCGAAATCGGCACCCAGTACGAACGTGAGGTTGGTCATAATAGATGGGTGGTGTTCTGCTTCTGACTGAGATGCAATTCGACACCTCTATAAGCTGAAAGGAAATCTGGGTTGACATGAAGTGAAGAAACCATCCAAGATTTACTTTCAGAAGTCGCAGACAAGACCCGGTGCCAACACGCACTCGAAGTTTATCTCTTCTTAGGTTTGCCGTGGCGTACGAGGTTTGCAGGATCATGCAACTACCTCTCGGAAGCATGTTCTCGGCATTGCAACTCTTGCCAGACTACATTAGTGTCTCTCACTGCGAGTGGGTTGATGTCGTCGTGTCGCAAGTATTGCAGAATAGTACATGTATGTGATACCGAAACGTAGAGAGTTTGTCACACCGCGTTGCCAAGTGTACTGTGCGTGCAATGTATGAACCGAGGTAGGTAGGAGAGTTGACATGTTACGTCGCAATGCCAAAATCCGTTGAAAGAAACTTGGAAGACCATCGAGAAAATGAGGAAAGAGGTCAGAGCCGCTGCTGAAGAGAGAGAGAGAGAGTCTCCAAGGATCACTCCTCGAACACGACCTTTCTCTCCGCGTTGCCCGGGACGGCCCTTCCGTGAACCCTGACGGACAGAGCTTCTTGGAGAGGTGGCTTCAATTCACACGACCTCGACGACCTCTCCGCTTCTGGAACTACTACCACGACACTCTCAACGCTCATACCTCCACCAAATCTGCACAGCAACGTCGACCAAAAGGGCATCTAGCGAACACAAACAAAGCATCGAAAGTCTCCAGCAATCACCTTCACAATGGTACGCAACCTCCTATTCCAAAGCACGAGATCAACACATCGAGCTCTCAAACCACGCCCACCTAAGATGTAGCGACTAACAAATAATCTTCCCAGTCCTCCGACTCCCCCGTCTCTCCCACCGCCTCTGGCAGCACAACCGCACGCCCTGCCTCGCCCAAACCCCCAGGAGGCCCCGCGACCGCCATCCGCCGCCGCGCAGCCGCCGACCGCGCCGACAAAGTCGCCAATGCCCGCCCCTCGAGCACCCGCGCCGCCGGCGCTGGCGGCAGCAGCTCTACAATGCTCAAGCTCTACACCGACGAGAGCCCCGGCCTCAAGGTCGACCCCTTCGTCGTCATGGTGCTGAGCATTGGTTTCATCATCAGCGTCGTTGCGCTTCACAGTGAGTACAATAATACCCGTCAGCTGGATCGTTTTCGATCGGCAGTGGCCTTGATCTCAGATCAGCCACCTTGAGAGGTCTTTTCGAAGGGGAATCTGTGCTAACCAATCCTGAAACAGTCCTCGCAAAGGTCACCAAGAGATTCTCTTCGTAAACGAGTGTCCCACCTCCCCCGCGCGCGTACACGAGTTTGAAACATCGCGTTGTGTGTGAGACGAGACAAATCAAAGAGCATGGCGTTTCGGATCTGGTGGGATTTCTTCATATACAACCTTTTTCTATTCTTCTTTCTTCCACTTGGTTTGGGCTGTAAGGCTGGCGGCTTTTGTATTATGTATACCAAGAAAAGTGCACGTAGCCTGGCCACAACCACGCCGCACGATCGGCTTTTTCTACCCCGAATCATTCGCCATTTCGCGATCAGGAATGGATATCACTGCAGCGGACGGGCCTTGATGGACCGGAACGGCCAACCGTCGAAATACGAAACGTCCCATCGATCTTTTACAGCAAAGATATGGTCAACAACAGGTAGTACGCAAATCGGCGAAGGAAGTGAACAAAAGCACCCCTGAGGGCACCGACTCCAATTACTAATTACACGCATTTCACAAAGACAATACTATGCTAAAATAAGGGTATCTATCGGAAAAGCAAAAGGTGACGAGAGAGAGATGGAGAAAACAACTGTCAAGCCTCCGATCAAGAACGCCTGTGACATCGCGGTGCTTACTTCTAACCGCCTACCTCGGCATGGCGAGCAAGTTCATGTTGGACTGGACGTGGACGTTATGGTCGACGCAATCAATGCCCTTGAACGGATCCGCGATCTGCCAGTCGAAGTTCCTGAAGAGCTGTTGCTAATTGTCAGTACATGTATCGATCGCGTTAGAAGTCCTGAGCGCAGGGGAAACTAACCTCCACCATCGCCTTGTGCAACTCCATCATGGCAATGTGTCTGCCCAAGCACATGAATCGACCGCTCCCAAAAACAACGTCCACGGTCTGCCGGTACTTGACGCGGGTCTCGGGATCCGCCTGAACCCATCTGTCCGGGCGGAAGAGGTGCGCATCTTGGCCAAAGATGGTGGTGTTGCGGCAGAGCGCGTCGTCGCAGACGGCCACCTCGGTGCCTTCGGGGTAGTAGACGCCCTTGAAAGTGTCGCCGCCCAGCGGCGCGGCTTTGGCCTTTAGCCCGAAGAGCGGCGGGTACATTCGCAGGCCCTCCCAGAGGCATGCTGTGAGGTAGGGCAACTTTTGCGCTTCCGAGTAGGACGTGACCGGGTAGCTGAGGCTGCCGTCGTTGGTTGCGGTGTCGACTTCGGTGCGCAGCTTGGCGTAGGACATGGGGGTGCCTGCGAGCAGGAAGAGGGTCGAGCGCAAGACTGTACTGATCGGGTCTGCGCCCGCTACGATCTGCAGGTTCGCTTCGACTTCGCAGCGTAGTTGCGACAGGCCTTTGCCGACGAAGTGGCCCAGCATGTCTTTCTTGACTTTCGGGTCTGGTCCGAATCGCTCAGCGACGGCTTGGCGCGCGAATCCGAGCATGGGGCCCATGCCTCGTTCGTCAGTCGGTCTCGGGGCGGCCAGGTATTGGACGAGCGAGGACTGGAAGACCCAGCGGAAGGTGCGGTGGTGCACCACCCACTCGAGGATCATCATGGCCTGCGTGGTGAGCTTGTCGTAGTCCCAGAGGTCTGCGTTGGCGGCCATGAAGCCGAAGGGCCGGCCGAAGGCGATGGTGCTCAAGACGTCGAGCGTGAAGTAGCGGGTGATGGCGGACATGTCGACGACGGTGTTGCTGTACTTTGTGCGGATCAGGTCGATCATCTCGACGACTCGCGCGTCAATGTCGGGCTCGAGGTTGTCAATGTCGCGGCCATTGTACTGGTGGGTGGGTGTTGTCAGTGGTCGGTTGCTTGCTATACTGATATTTGAACGCCACGACAACAACTCACTGCGCCGATTTCTTTCGCCCTCAGATCAGCGTGAAGTCGCTCGTCACGGGCGGAGAAGACAGAGTCGTAGCGTGCGTCGAGCCTCACGCCGTCGTACCAGCCCGAGCGAGACCATTTGGAGCCGGGTGCATTCATGTGGCGTACCAGGTCCGCGTCGTCGGTGACCAACAGATTAGGGCCGATGCAACATGGCGATCCTGGCGGGCGTGTGTCAGCAATTGTTGTGTGTCTGTGTTCGAGAGGGGAACCCGAGTGGTCGGAGTCGTTGTTTCAGGAGACTTACCATGTTGCTGCAAGGCTTCGAATTGGGCGACGTTGACGCGGGCGCGCAGGGATTGCCAGAACAGCCATGAGCGGCTGGTTTTTGCTAGCAGCGGGCCTCTAAAGTTCCGCAGCAAACGCCGGTTGGTGATGGCGTGTAGGCAGGCGTAGGATAATAGTAGTAATGTTGCCAGTGAGAGGCCCAGAGGCGAGGCGAGCAAGCTTAGCAAGGTCGACATGCTGCTCGAGTGTGGCACTGCTGGCTTGCGTTCGGAGGATTGTTGTTCACCTGCTTTGACGAAAGGATGGAGACGGGAGGGAGGGGGGGAGGATGTGGAGGAGTGGTGCGAGCCAGAGCACTGGGTCGGTTGATGACACCGAGTGGGAGGGTCGGGTCTTGACAGCGGTTCACCGTTTACATGTACTGATGCTGCAAGTGCAAGTGCGACTGCTTACATACCTGATGATAATTGAGGAAACATGAGACTCTCGAGTGGGAGGGGAGGGGAGGAGAGGGCAAGAGCTACAGTAGTCTAGTCCATCTGCATGGCCGGTGGACGTGCGTGTGCTTGTGCATGCGTGCAGGTCGGTCGGTCGGTTGGCCTTCTTCCATACAATTGCCTGTTTGGTGAAGGCGACCATGATAGCGTAAAGGTAGATGCCGACTGCGCTCGCTTACCACTCGACATCCATGCCATGGCATAAATCTGGTGTTCGGAGCCGATACTTCCATGCCCTATACTATACTACACTGTACCAGTTCATGTTCTACATACAACAGTATTCTCTTGCTTTATATACATACCACGCTACCCAACACACAAACTCCCAATCCTGTCAACTCTATTTTACCCTCTCGGCAGCTTCCCCGGTGAGCCGTTCCAACGCTCCCGTTCCAGCCCTTGAGTCTGTCGAGCTGTCAAACGAATTCTCCGGGCCTCGCTTAGAAGCATTCCTCGCACAAACGTGGAGTGCAGGGATGGCCGCTTTGTGCTCACTTCGGCACTCTGCTGTGCTGGTCTGTTTTATACATCTTTCACATGCTGCACATCTCAGCTGGTGGTATACAATATATACTACATGCCAAACCGTCACCCCTCCCCGGCATGGAACACTACCAAACGCATGGGCCACGGCTTGGGCGTGCCAACTAGCTGGGTGCTGGGCTCACGCTCATGCTCGTTATCAGCGAGCTGGTATACACCCAATCCACGGTCCCGGACAGCCGCTTACGTATCACCGAACCAGGCGTTACCCCGACACGGTGGCACAGCACAGCAAACCACATATCCACGTGCTGCCCACGGTCTCGTCAATCACGCCACACACCACTTTGAACGTGTGTAACCACACATTCCACACGTTGGAAACACTCCTACTGCTCTGTCCAACAAGTCCCATTCAGCTATCGTTTCGAAATAGCTCCTCGTCGTATTCGGCGCAGATATCGTCATACGCCAGCCATTCCCCCGAACTAGCTGCCTTCGCCAACTGACTTTTCTCATTGCCGCCACCCCAACCCTTCTCCGCCCAATACCCACGGCCATCGACGCCGCTAACAGCCACGTAGCTCGGCGGTCCACCACTCGTGGCAACAATCAGACTGCGGAGATGCTTTTGAAACCATATCTTGGGCCACCACGTCTCGCGTAGGATTTTCATCCCGTTGCGGTGGGCGTTGTGGTGTATCACCACCGGCGAGATGCCTGTCCATACATCCGTGAACAGGTCCACGTCTTGCCAATTGCTCGGTAGGTTCTGGCCTTCATCAAGACTGTGGAACGGTGCCAGTGTGGTGTTGATGTCATTGGGTATCGTCCTGAGGCGTCTGCTCTGTTCATCAATTCCACGACTGATTTGAGCCTCGTGCAGCTGGCCACCGTCTGAGAACTTGATCCATTCTGTGTCGTCCTCGGCAAACACAGTGTTCAGTCCAATTTCGCTGCCATAGTCAATGCCGATGCCAAACTCGAAACTGCCATCTGGTCTTGCTGCGGCCTTGGCTCTGACCTCCTCGATGTGGTCCTCATTCCAGCCTTCTCTCGGCGTCAGACCTGCATCACGACGGAGAATCTCACGGTAAAGCTCCTGGTCTCCGAAAATATGGCTGAAGATGTATTGGTCGCTGCCAAAATTGGCGTCTTGTGGTGCCTGTGCCAGAGCTTGATCAAACATCCGTCGCATGGCTCCAACAGTGCCCATGGCCACACCGGAGTTGAGGAATCGCTGCCGGTACTTGATGTACGGGTTTTCTTCGTCGTCGACATCCGTGTCAGTCTCTGGTCCGTATATGTCCCGAGGCAGTGACGATTCTGGTACGGCGTAGCAAGGTGGGCTGTGCGATGTGTCAGTTGTCTCTCGTTCACCTCATTCAACAGTTTATACTTACTCGTCCACACTCCACGGCCAACATCGTTTCTGGCAGCCGAACACTATCTTTTGGGAGACCACGCTATCATTGACAGAAGCCCTGTTCATCTCAAAATCAATTCGCTCATTCGCCCGACTACTAATGTCGAAGAAGCGATCGATCAGTGTCTGCGGCGGAAGCTGCATCCAAGCATCATAGCCATCAATCATCAGAACCAGATCGTCATCGCGAGACTCGTCGAGGCTGTACAGATACTGGGCCGTGCCATTGATTTTTGCCAGGTGCGAGCCGCCTTCGACAAAGGCTGGATCATCAAATGTCTGGTTCCAGTTGATAATGGTCGGTCTTGGGTAGCCAAGGACATTGCCCGATATTATTGCCTTGCAGAGATTTGGATCTGGTCGTGAAGCCGGGATCAAGACATGCAGATCAGACCGTAAATCTTCTGGAGTATTGTGTGGAGGAGAGACCGACGAATTCGTGGTTCGTACGTTGGTCAACGAGGCATGTCGAGGCTGCATTCGAATGGTTAACGCCTGTGTCTAAGTTTTGAGGTCCAACCGAGTCATACTAATAAATACACGACCAGGATCGCAACACTGCTGATAGCGACCAGGAGCGTATATCTCTTTGCTAGGCTTCCGGGCAAGTATCTGTTATTCCTGCCAGACGCTGACGGCGGCAGCTCAAGTTTCGAATATCTTCCTCGCCCAGTCTTCAGACCGAAAGTCCGTGCTAAGCGATCAACGACATTAATATTGCTATCCATCACCACTGATTATCACAAAACAAGAAGAGAAACCTGTAACGAAATGTAGACCCAGCAACAAGAGAATCGGGACTCGGCCCACGTATTACACTTCTCGCAATAATCCATCAGTGATCCATCAGTGACATCCTGACTTCAAATCACAGCACCGCCACCCCGTTGCCAGCAAACCACAGAAAGGCAGTGGAAGGCCATATGGGCGCCGCGGAACAAAAGTATAGTCCTGGGGCGTGCGTTGAAACTACCCTGCCCGCAGGTCTCAATCCGCTACGCAACCAGAACACAGCCACAGGCACAGAGCATCACTGCTGAACTGAGCAAGCTGTTTTTTGCCCGTAACTTGGCCGGCGCGACACGGCACACCACACGCACTGCGCTGCGGTGTGCCTGGCTTTCCAAAAGTTGTACCTGCAGCAGCAGGATTCTGAACAAGTCGGCGTGCCGCGTGTGGCGTGTGGCGCAGAATTTCAAGATTGCTTTTGGCCAAGAGCTTGACAATCGTTCCAATCATTCCAGTCGTTTCGTTTGCCGCGCCGCGGCTGCAGTGTACTTTTACCGCAAAGTTCTCCAGCATCCGGAAATGGCGAGTTTAGTCAGAAGTCTTAATCGCCTGATCCCGTGGGGAATCTGCTTTCTCGACCACGGTAGCTTGTCGCAGATGGGAATCGGATGTTCTGCCGGCCGCCAACCTCGCGGTCGCGGATTGCCTGTGGGAATGAGATAAGTTTCCTGGGGTTCGTTCGCGCTCTTGTCTCAGGGCTATTGGTCCATGATCTGCAGAGAAACCCGGTGCCCGAGATCCGAGAGCCAAGAGAACGGCTACATCGGCAGGGCCAACCACTTGCCCTGCTGTAAGGCTCCCGTCGTCTCGTCAAATTCGGTTTTGGACATCGCCAACACTAGGATCACTGAACCGCTCCCCAATCATCTTGCCGCGGAGCCTACCACTAGAGAAAAAGTACTGCCCGCTACCTCCGGAGCGCCCTCCACCGAGATTGGCGGGCTTCACGGCAAAACCTTTGGAAAATCTGCAGGCGGATTATTGCGGTTGCAGCCACACATGTCTTGCGCTACTGATACCAAGGCGTAAGGCTCTATTAGATGCCCCACCCATTCTTCCGGACACGTTCCAACCTCCTTGTCTTCACTCGATGGCCACGCCATGGTGCGTCGAGATAATCAAAACTCAAGGAAACACGTCGGTAGTCACACTGCTCTCCTCTTGCGCAGACCGGACAACACCTCAGACACACCGATAATGGCGAAGCTATGTAAGCATGTTATAGGTGCTACTACCGGATCCGGAAGTAGCTAAAGTCAGCCGCATCTCCTGGGGACTGGGGCATGGCATCGGCTGCTAGCGTCTGCTGTTCATGTCTGGGTGATACTCCAACCTACGGCCGTGGCCCAGCCTCTTAGCGCCATGCGCCATGTCGCCCGTGGCGGCGAAGGGGAAACCCGAAATAGTAGGTGATTACTTACGTTATCGGCGAGGCGATCCTTTGGAGGAACGGCTAAGATACTGCTGTACCTCACCTCTTTCGCGGAGGCCACAGGCGAAAGGTCTCTTTTCCCCCTCTCTCTCTTTCCTTGCGTGCTTGACGGCGCACCGCATTATTACCCTCGTTCTTGTTTATCATGTCTGCTATCATGGGGGGATCGCGTCGGCCTCGGCTGTACTTTCTCGTTGCGGCTTTCTTCCTGGCGGTTTTCTTGTTTTCTCTCGTCGGCTTCCATGATGTAGGTCTCAATCAGCCAATGGGGTCTGCCTATTTGGAGACAGAGTTACTACCGGGCCTTGCTTACACTGTTTCCAGAAAACGCGGAAGACCGTTGTCTCAACATGGGATGGACATATGAAGTCGGGAAAGTCTGGGTCGTATGCGGTCAATGACACTAGACTCCATGTGCTCATCCCGGCTAACAACCCTGATGTTAATCTTTGCAAGACGTTGTTGACGTCGAATGCTTTGGGTTACCCGGATCCTACCATCTTGGCTTGGCAGGAGAAGTATGATACTGGTAAGTCTGTTCGAGGAAGGGTGGTGATGTTGGAATGTTGCGATGGCTGACATCTCGATAGACTACCTGCTTGGGGGGGGCAGTCATTTGGCCAAGATCAGTGCCGTGTTGGAGTGGCTTGAAGCATCGAACGATGCTGGGGATGATGACTTGGTCGTGATGATGGACGCTTATGGTCAGTTGCGATCAAATGGAGCCGACCACTACCCAATGTCACTGACTCTGTTGCAGACATTTGGTTCCAGCTCAGGCGCGAAGTTCTCATCTCACGGTACCATTCTGTCAACGACGCTGCGAATGAACGTTTACGGCAAAGATTAGGCTCCGCAGTCGATGCCGAGGGCTTGAA
>Ga0265797_10002051_pt1 | contig 34700 bp, 30 predicted proteins | sample P2T30metagenome_FD_192433 | JGI IMG/M metagenome (GOLD analysis project Ga0265797, IMG submission 192433) | Plant litter microbial communities from East Loma Ridge, Irvine, California - P2 T30 | ecosystem: Environmental > Terrestrial > Plant litter > Unclassified | place: USA: California...
GAGCATTTGGGGAAAATTTATTTCACAGAGCATGACGATCAAAACATCGGCTCTTGTCTGAATGGAGTTCTGGGGGAAAGCGGTTTTGCAGCTATTAACTATATCCTTAACGATCTTGACATGAAATGGAGGGCAAACGACACGGCATGGAATGGCATGGCATGGAGGAGGAAATGATCATGGAAACGGAATCAATGGAATCCTCTCTAGAGAGAGAGAGAGATGGAGAGAGCCTCGGGAGAATGAGTTCTCTTGCTAGCTACCTAGTAGCATAGCAGCAGCAGCAAAAGATACAAATCTTTTCCATCCAATTCCTCTAGAAAATTCGTATCAACACGAAAACACTCCATCGAAACCAAGCCACTACCCTTTTCCTTTTGAGCCTTGGAATCCGCCATTCAATATTTCATATTGATTGTTCACATCAACATTATTATTGCCTACCACATACCACATACCACATACCGCTTCCCAAAGGTTCCCCACCACGATCGAGGGCATTACCTCTAGCGACCCTTGTGCTTGGGATCGTGACCCTGAAAATCGCCGTTGCATATCAGACCCGCGGGCCGCTGATGTACCCATTAGCACCGACATCAACACCGACTGAATTTGAAAAAAAAAATCACCAGTACGTGCATGCCCAGGAGAGGCCAGAAAACACTTGAGAAGCCGAGACCTTTACGTGCTTACATTCTCACTACCTGCTACAGTAGCACAGTACTGTAGGTATAGAGTATGGAATCGTCAACGTTAGTGAGTTATTATTTCTCGATTCTACTTTCTCCGCGGCGCGGACATGCGTGCTGCGTGCATGCACGTTATGGAGCTCAAGCTTCGAGCTCAATTGCGCTTTGTTTTTGACTTTTGGGGTCTTGACTTTCGCTGGTGGTTGTGGTTAAGCTTTTGGAAAGTTTGAACACTGCCGGCCGGTAGGATGAGTTGAGGCTAATGACTACGGCTGCTTTGGCTTTTTGCCAGTTTCGTGGAAACCCGTGCATCCGGGTATGGTGAGAAGGGGGGCAGCGCTTGCACCTGCATGTTGTTGGTTAGGGACGATCAGTCACACACACACACTCTCTCTCTCTTACTACCCTTGTACGTGATTTGAAGTGGATTCGAAGTCGGAGTCGGAGTCCTCTTGCAATGAGGCCTCCAAGACGGTGGAACCTAAGCAATCACCTGATGGGTTTGGGATGCTACCGCGTTGCTCGACCATCATTGCGTTCAAGGGGAGTCGGTTCCTCTTTCTTTCCTTTCTGGTCTTGTGCTGCAAGCCGAGTCAGGTCATCAGCATCCGGAAGGAATCCCGGCTCTCGATATTGCCGTTTACTGTTGTCGATGCTGAGTCGTGCATTGCCTGTTTTGGATATGACAAGCTCCCTTGGTGTAGATGTTTGGAAGTTGGATGTCTTTGGTGGCGCTCGTGGCGTCGAGGGGGTGGGAAGTATGTTTGTATGTGTGTACGTATGCCTACATGTACGTATGTGGAAGTGGTTCATTCTAGCACACAACTACTTTCCATTCCTCTCCACTATATCTTTCGTATGGAGTCTATGGACCGTGGTATCGACCTCTGCACGAATGTCTTTCTAAGCACAATTGCTGACTCGTTGCCAGGCACGCTTTTGCTGGTGGATTGGAGAGAAAGAGTCTTCGGGCTACTGTTGCCGATCTTGCACTATCGTATATCGATATCGATAGCCGCCAATCACGATAGGCGCGCACGGCTTCGATCTTCACGTCTCTGCAGCTTTGCAGCCGTCATCATCTACACCTTCTCTTCGCCATACAAGAATTGACTACTATGCGCTATAAGTATTGTTTAAGCTAGACTTTGTCGATCGCAGTCTCATCCACCGCTCGACAATAAACCACATCCAATGCGCACGTGATCACACAAACCAAAACCGAGCAAATCCATACCAGGATGATAAAGTTATGGCTTTTCGCAGGGACCACTGCTGATCGCTGGCCCGTCGGTGATGAGCAAATGACATGCTCGCCGAGCAATCATACAGCATCCCGACAAAGACCCTCTAGGGTCTCGCGAGCCCGAGCCTCGTCACGTAGTGTCCTCTCCCCCATAGTAAGGTAGCAGTAGTGCCTCTCACATCTGTCAGATCAAAGTCAATCTTGAACATCACTGCTGCACCACAGCCCGCCGCGCGCAGTCGCACGCCTACGCCGATACTTGGGTATCACTGGCTATCAAGCATGCCTTTCGGCCGTCTGTCTCCCGTGGACGAGACCTTGACCGAGTCCGAAGACGAGAGCCTGAACTCCAGTCGCACTGCCTCCATAGACCTCCGCCCGCGCTCTCTCAACTTCTCTCGCCCTTCACCTCAGGAACACCCGTCGTCCAGGAGTATCCACCGCGAGATCCAATATGCTACCTCGACCTCGTCCTCGTCGAGTATAGCCGGTGGCAGCACTCGCGGCATTGGCGCATTCTACGAAGCCGCACCACCCAGGGCACAGAGACTGCCCAATGAGCCGCGCTTCTCGTCCGACGATGAAGGCGAAGATGGCCACAGCGTAACTACTTCCTCGCGCTCCAACAACTCCGACTTGGTCTGGGATGCCGATACTGGGGAGCTGCTCTCTAAGCGCAAAGGCAAGGGAAACGACTTCGACGTGCAGCGCTCAGCAGCTCCCCGGCGCCTACCCGACCGATCATATCCTCCAAGAAACGACAGCACCTCAACGACAACGTCCGACCAACCTCTGATCGCCGAACTCCCCGGCGACATGCCCGCACCTCACATCGTCATTCTCCAGCAACGACAACGGCGGCAGCAACAAGAAAAAGAGCAAGATTACCAACAACAACAGGAACACGACTACCAATCCTCAGACCACTACCGCACCTCCGAAGACTCCGTCCCAGGCATCCCCGACAAAACGCCCCGAATCATCAAACGCACCTCCCTCTCCCAGCGCTCCGAGCGCCTCAGCATATCGTCCACCGACCACCTGGGCCTAGACCGCGTGGGAACTCTCAGCATAACGCCCAGCAACAACAGCCGATGGAACGACTCGGCGAGCCACCACACGCTGAAGCCCTCCGGCGCGCCTTCGATGGCACCGTCCATCTCGCCTTCGACAAGGGCGCCTTCGGAGAGCGGGCGCTCGTCGCTGACCAGCTCCGATTGGAAGAGCTCCGAGTACGACATCAGCGGGCTGAGCGAGAAGAAACTGGCCAAGTTGAAGAAGAAGGGCATCAACCCGCAGCTTTACATGGAGATGAAGGCTGCGCGTGGTGGCAAGGGGAAGCTCGTTGGGCCGCTGGTGGGCAACACTTATATTGGGTGAGAGGCGTGTTGCCTGTGTTTTCTTTTTGTGCATATTTTCTGTTTGACGATGCTTCACGCAGAAATGCGTTTCTGTTTCTGTTTCTGTTTTGTTTTTCCCAAGGGTGAGACTTTGATGTCTCCGGGATTGCCGTGCAACATGCAGTCGGGCGCTTTTTGAGCAGAAAAGCGCCGTATACCACGACTGCGGCGTTGGTTGGTATGTATATAGGCACTGGGTGAAATTATCCGTGCATTTTTTTTGTGAGTGTGTGTAGAGTGTGTCTTAGAGGATTTGGATCCAATATCTACATGTAACGATATAAACGAGGCACGAAACAATTGAGAAACGAGCGGTTTCACGACACTATTCGAGAAGTAATAATGAGCTGATTCCAGGAGGGGAGACGAGCAATCGCTCTAGACCGCTTGCAGTTGCGTCAGATATGTTCGAGATAACCACACCTTTGTGTTCTTTCCGTCGAGACGGCAAGTGGAGATGTCCATTCATCTGCAGGTCCTTGGAGATGGTCGGTTCGTTGCCCTCGTCGGCGAAACACTCGATCCATGAGTAGCGTTCTTCCCTTTCTCCCCGTCTCTCCCCCTCTTCTGTCCACGATGCCCTGAGATCAGCAATGAGATAATGACACATAGCTGACGGTGTGTGATACCTTATGCCGACGCAGTCTCGGTCAACCAGCTTTCCGGGCGATGCTACGCTGCTATACCAACCCGCCTTCGTCTGAGGAGCGCGTGTCGTGATTCGTTTGAATGCCGGAATGATATGTCGAGAGTGGAACAGCAAACCGAGCTCTTCAAGTTGTATCCAAATTTTTTTGGTCTATATTTCTAGGTGTCGTCCGTATCTTTCATTAGTGGAAAGGTGCCGAGTGGTGTATCCTATAGGTATAATAACAGGCAATCTTCACAGCCGTCCTGACTCCCGCCAGTAATGCTAATTTTGCTCCCAAACTCGCTTTTTTTGGTGCCTGTTGTTCCCGGTATAGAAGGAAGAACAGGTCCGGGAGAATTCCAGAAAAACGCCGCCGCCGGATGCTCAGTTCGCTCAAAACGCAGATGTAAAAGAAGGTATCAAAATGCTTTTTCAGCACCGCGCGCCACATCTTGTGAAAGATCCGCTCATGCTCACACGGTCATCTTCTGCTGCCTCCTCTGCTCGGCGAAAGCTTCTCTCGAAATGGCCAGAACGCGCTCGAAGCCCTCGCGGCCCTTGGCGGCGTTCTTGCTGAACCTGTCCACAGTGACCTCCTCGATGCTGTTCTTAATCTTCTGCCATCCGCCGCACATTGCGATGACTTTGGCCGTCTGGTCGAAAATTGTCTTGCCCGGGGTGCTTCCTGGGATGTATCGGACTGTCTCTTGCACCGACAGAAGCTCGCTCCATGTCAAATTTTGGGAGCACATAGTGACGGACTTTTCGCGAGGGTTGACGTAGGATACTTCGTAGACGAGGCTGGTGTCGTTTGAGCCGAAGAAGGACTTGAGCCATGTGGGCAGGGCCTGCCTGCAGGTGATCAGGCGCTCGGTACGGAGCTATGGGCAGTTTTGGTCAGCAAATGCACGCACACATGTGAGGTTGCAGAGCAAGCGGGAAGCACAACTTACAATTCCAGTCTCGTGATCGAGCACCCGGTTCAGTACATCTACTCCGATGACATGCTCGGCCTTGTCGTTCCATGGACAGTACTTGCGCCAGTTGTTCGTGGACACTTCTTCCCACGAGTAGTTGTACTCGTGGCGGGCTGAGAAGAGTTTCATCTTGTTGTTTTGATGGCTGCAGGTATGCTACGAGGGCGAGATTCAATTGCCGTCACCGGTGATGGATGTCTGGTCGCAAATGATGGTTGGCACGAAGCCTGGACAGAGTGTCGCGTGATCAGAATGTAGCAGGCGTGGATATGTTCGTTCGGCCGCGATCGGCGAGTGTGCGCGTTTTGATGCTCGGGTGCGCGTAGCTGTCGTAGAGATTCGTGACGGCGTGGTATGGTGGTGGGTTGGTGAGTGAGTAAGAGGTGGAAAACAAGGGAGGCAAATAATGGCAGTATTCCAGATGAATTCCCTCCCGTGCATCAGCTTAGTTGAGCACGGAGCATCGGGTGGAATCGGCTTGCCGCTAGCCGATCTAAGTAACTTTCACATGTTATTCGGGGTCTTCTCTCCTCGGGCGAACTCTTCTCTCTAGACTCCTCATCACAAAGTCAACTTTGTGCCTTCGGTCCGGAGAAATGCATACCAATTCCGCGGAATCAATGCATGCAATTGTATCACGAGGGAATAATATGTGTGCTTGTAGCATGTCACCTCGCTATTCCCGGTGAGATCTTTCGGGTGCTTTCTGGGATGGAATTTGCTGGAGTTTCTTTGTGGAAACACAAGGCTTCTTTGACGACAATACGGACATTTCATCACATCTATCTGTGGGACATTGTTCTTTCCACTACCCAAACGGTGTCAGTCCATATAAACGAACACACAGTGACTCCGATGGAACGAGGCAGAGTAGCTATACTCTCGTGTATGGACACCGGCACATCGCCAAGAACTCGCCACATCTCACACAAAATATCAAGCACAGTGAAACACAACAAAGTGATGCAGCTGGATGATTAAAATCAGAGTAATTGTCATGATACATAAGAGTAAATTATAGTAGGTAGTAATAGCAGTCAAGCTTGAGCTTGTTTTTCCCGGGCTGCGAAGCCAGCGATGTAAAATATCGTCAACGGCAACAGCATCTCCCAAAACGCAAGTGCTTTTCGAACAGATAACATGCAATATCGAACGTGCGATAGCAGTTGAAGGAAAAAGAAAGTTGAGCCGACACAGGTCGGTCGAGTCCATTCGCGCTAATTATTATGCGCTGTGCTGGTACTCGATCCGAACGCGACCCAGCCGCAGTGTAGTGGCGATCCGCGAGGTTCGCAAACAGAACAGTCGATGTTCGATCTAGGCGTCTGACAAAGTGGAGGGTGGAATGGTAGCGCAAGCAGCGGCAGTCCTCTGGGGAGCATAGGCCAGTCCTGCTGTGCCTCCAAGGCTTGATTGAGTGGTGAGATGTTGAGGTGCGATACAGTGATGGGAGACTGCACGCTGTGTCTCGAGTGTAGTGGTTGCTTCAGGTGTTTCGCACTTGCTCGATCGGCTCAAGCCACGGTGCTGTGGCAGAGTCCTTCCTCATGGCACGGACAGAGACGGGTTGGGCAGGTCTGTTGATCTCGTTCTGCTGAAGAACGAAGGCTGCGAAGCTGTTCGACAACTCCTCCATGACGTGGCTCTGAGGGATGGTTGGAAGACGAGTCTGGACGCGCAGCTTCGGTCTGCGCGAACGCTTGTCGTTTTGCTTAGCCCGGCAACTCAGTTGAGATGATGTGCGAGGTGACTTGGGCGGGACAGGGAAGACCATTGACTGGATGAAGTTGGAGCGTCTGGTAGACTTGGTTGGTGCAGCTGCTGGTGATCCCGAAAGGCAGGACATGCAGGGCGCCAATGGGAAGGACAGACGAGGGCAGAGGTGGTCCATTGCGTTGTTGGTGATGTGATTGTTGGTTTAGATGAAGATGACTGTTGTCGTCGTCGTCGTCGATGTCGATGTCGATGTGAGCAGTGAGGTCGTCTTGGTATTGATGATGAGTTGGTTGATGAGTTGGTTGTTGGTTGGTAAAGTTGGTTGTTGGACGACTTGGGTCTCGTTTATTAGTTGGAAGGAGTGTGAGATGTTTGCTGAAGGAGTGTCGGGTGATGCTAGAGAGCGTTGTGGTTCGATGTCGTCAGATGATGGAAGAAACAAGGAATTCACGAGGGTCGGGCTCATGATATACTCATACCGTCAAAGCACCCAGGGCATTTAAGACAGCCATGGATCCCCCAGCGCAAACGCGCGCTGGGCCCAGCATGCTACCAGGCTGGTATGGCCCCAGCTCTAGGCCATCAGATTGACAGGTACGCGGCGTAGTCGAGGGTACTCGGGCTATAATAGCGACAAGTTATGCCATGGCGCCGTTGATTTGGTACCGTAGAGGCCCAATCGGCAATCACGGCGATGGCTCGACCAGCCCTCTTTCCACTTTGGCAGCTGCTCAGCCTGATGCGACCAGCATCCACGGCGCCACGGCAGCCTGAGACAACGGAAGAGGCGTTTGGCGCGAACGCACGCTCGGGAATGCGAGCTTGTTGGCTGGATACAAGCGCAGAGCTGAAGTGCGCACGTGGCCTTCCGGGCTTCTGGCGCCGAACTAGCGGATACTTTGGGTATGGGCAGAGCAGAATAGATGTGGCACGAGTGCTTGTCTCAGGAATCTGAGACGCGCCTGGTGGTGCCTGGCTGGGAAAAGGGTCGCTGTCAGTCAGTCGTGCGCCGTTGGATCGCAACAGCCAGTCCCCTTAATCCTAGGATCGTGGAACGCGATGGCTGTCCATCAGTCAGGCACTCCGTATACTGAACGGCTGGTGACGACGATGATGAATTGATGATGGTGTGATGCCCTCGCTGCTGCTGCCGCCCAACATGAACAACAAGGCAATACAACACGGCGCGCCCGAGGGGCTGTTCGTGGCTGACTGTGTGTGTATCCTACCTCGAGTCAGGCTTGTTTTTCTTCCGGCACTGGAAATCAGAATCCTCCGGATCCGGTTCCCGGCTGTAGTATGGACATCTCATGATCGCTACCAGGAAGTCGCCTGGAAAACCTGGTTCTAGGGACGGTATATGCCATGCCACAGGGTGCGTTTGGTAGTTCGCTTCTTGCAAACGCTTCGGGCCTAGTCCGGCCGTTTGGCATGGCATGGCATGGCGGATCAAATCCAACACCTTCCGCAATGCGCAACTGCAGCGACCTGGGCTGGAGAAGCGAGGCAACTGTGAGAGTGAGGCGCTGCGGCTAATGCCAATTGGGGAAAGTGTCGAGGGAAGTGAGGTCTTGCACTGTGAGTCCACCCCTGTCTCAGGTGTCTTTGCGGCGGAATCCGCTGGAACCCTACCATGCCACGCCACATGGTTGCGCAACCACCACCCGCCGCCCGGAGAGTGGACTCAAATCCCAGAAATAGGAGCAGGCTGGTACCCGGTTGCCAGGACATACACAATTTCCCCTCATGCACCTGTCTCAAAACATCACAAGGGCTCATCATTGAATCTTGATGAAGGCAACACCGTTTTGTTATCGCATATTCCTTAAGGAGATGCGCCAGAACGATCACGATGCGCCTGGAAGCCATCGGAGATGATATGACGGGCTCACTATTGCATGCGGTACTTGCCCTTTGGAATAACAATATGCCGGATCGTATCCTCAAGCTCCACGCGAAGATCTTGCCTTCACTCTTGCGGACATTCCACGGATGCCTTGTGGCATTTCTTATTACAACAATAATTCCATCATTTGGTTAGCCGTGGGCCATGCGTTGCGCTACCACGGCTGCCTTATGCACCTGGGACCCTTTCGAGACGATGACTGACATTTGCCTGCTAGCAGGTCGCACCCTGATACCAATCATACCATACCGTTGACAATTATGATGACCGTATGACAGTCGATCAGGGATGTGGCTTGAACCACACGAGCATGGTCCTTCGACGACCCTTGAAGTAAAAAAATTCTACCCGACAGCTTCGCGCTCTGATCACGCTGTACCAGAGGACGTGCTGGTTTCACGAAGACGTTCAACTAGCCTTCAAGACGATGAAACTTCCCTCGGATCGATGCGAAATTGGGAGCGATTGTTTAGTCAGCTCCGCGTCGTGTTCTTGTCTTGCTTGTCAAAGGGTTCGGGTTGGGGTCATCCTTCGATTGACCAAACCATTGCCATCAACTCACACAGGTCGGGTTATTCGTCTCAGATGTTCAGATAGCTGTAATGGTAATAGCGAATCATATTAATCGATGTCAGATATAGTCATTCCGTCGATAGGGAAAGAAATAACCAGCCAACGCGAAGACCGGCATTGACTGACCGATAGAAGACACCGTTACAGTATGAAGCACCATATAACGCGCCTGTTCGACTTCCTTGACATAGACATAGACCGACAATCGATTAAAACACACAAACAAACGATGAACTGGTCGATGTCAATGATAAAGCAATATCATCGATCAAAAAAAATCACAGCAACAGAGTTCATCGATCGCGACGTTCCCACAGACAATGCTGCCGATAGCTTCGATCGCCGTACTACTCCAGTCGACGCCAGGAGCGAACATCGACGTTGACGCGTCCGAAAAAAATTCACTTACATCTCGAAAACAGAAAAAGCTACAATCATCAAAATAAAAGGTATATCACCCATTGTTGGATGACAACTATCGTTCTGACCGACGCAGGGATCGAACCTGCAATCTCTTGATGCCGTTTATCAAGGTTGAACCCCTGTAATCGTAGTCAAGCGCCTTGCCATTGGGCCAGCCGGCCTGTTTGATGGAGGACTTGAATGCATTTAAAAATAAGTAGCTGACGTCAACGGAGCGCTGTGCCTGATTAGAGGGCTCCATGATCGTCTGGTTCGATGCCTATCGATCGTGGTGAATGATCCTAATGGCAATATCAGCGTGATCGATTATTACCTTGCAAGTTCGATTACGAATCTCAAACAAGACCAAGGGGCTGCCACAACAACAACCCCGATATCCTGCAGCTGTTCAGCACTGCCACAAACATAAGAGAGAGCCGAGAATGCACGATGATTTCCACTTTGTATGCACGAGTGATGAAGACACATCGACATCCGCAGCCACAACCGACAGCTGTGTGCAGCACTCTACAACAAGAATGTGTGCGGGGGCACCTTCTAGCACTTGAGCCTTGGTCTTCGCAAAAGGATGCAAACTCAGAGTCAAAGCCTCGAGCTGTACAGTATGGACGAACCGCATCGAATTCGTTACCGCCGTGCGGCTGAATAGAGCTGATAGCGCGTCTCCGTGTGTCTATCCCAATCGATGATCGTCAGTGTACTACAAGCATTTTGCTGCTGGTTTTGTTGTCGTATACTAAAAACCAGAATACCCAATATTGAACAATCGATGTCTCTTGGAAGACAAATTAATCGAGACAGATCACCCCCAACACCACCCAAATTTGTTCCATCTGGCCAAGACTCCCGAACAAAACATGGAACGGAAGCGGACCCCGAATCTGGGAGGTAACATCAGCTCTCTTATCGAGCCCGATACGCTATCTTCGTATTACCCGCCACGACTTTTAGATACGGAGTGATCACCTGCCTGACCTGGCATGAGGGAACCTTGACAGGTCACACGCAATCATCACAAGTCCGCGAGCTTGCAGTACTTATCCTAGGACCTGTAGGCATTTCTTAGATAGCAGCAAAATATCCAGCCACTCCAGCCGCAGCCAAGGAGGTTCCGTCACTAGGAGAAATCCTTGCTACTACTGCGGCAAGAAACTTTGATAGGAAATCTCATCACAATAGACTGTGGACTATCGGCGGGGTGCATACATAGCACATCCGTGTGGAGCATGTGGTAGTGCTACTACTGTGCAGCGGCCGTACAACGGACCGTCCTTCTTGCAGCCCTGTTATCGTGGGAAACGATCAACACCACTCACAACTACTACTTTGCCGACGCCCTGCAGTTCGTGATACAGGGCACAGGCTGCACTTGCTCGATGCAGACACTGCATAATCCCCGTCATGGTATTACGTACACACTCTGTTGTGGAGATATAAAGATGGAATGTTCCCAGCCACCTGTAAGCGATGTAGCTTGAGCGCTCTTCAGGTTGTGATATATGCTTCAGCCTTCCTGTCGAAGTTGATCGGCATTAAACCTCAAGACTGAAATCGAAAAGCTGTGATCGTCCGAAGTCTCACTGTGACTTTCTCAAACCATCATGCCTCGATTCGGCACGTTGCTTTGCGCTCTGGCCGCCAGCACATCAGTATGGGGAGCAGCATTACCCTCCGACCAGGAACCTGTAGCGACCGCCGACGTGATCATAATCGGGGCCGGAATCTCAGGCATATCAGCAGCAAGAGAGCTCGCCCTTGAGCACAATATCACCGACTTTCTGATTCTGGAAGCACGCCCCGAAGTCGGCGGTCGAGCATACTCGGAGAGCCTGACAAACCCCAACACGGGTCACATCACAAAAGTCGAGAAAGGCTGCAACTGGATCCAAGGGCCAGGGCGAGCAAACATCACCAAGCTGGCAAAAAAGTACGGCCTGCGGACCGCGCCTCAAGACTACACGAACAGAACCTGGTTCGAAGGTCGCCGAGGACTGGATCCGAGCGATGTGGACGTTGCTCGCGGCAAGTTCGTCGACATCGAGTCCTACGGTTTCAGCAAATTGTACGACGACATCTCCGAGCGCATCCTGGACTTCATCCAGAACAGGCTTGATGACTTGGAAGTGGACCTGACGGCTCGTACGGGATTGAGCATGCTGGGCTGGAGGCCGCGTACGGCGCTTGAAAGGCTGTATGAATGGGTCAATGTCGACTTCACCATGGCTCAACCACCTGAGGTCTGCTCTTTGTACAACACATTCGAACAAGAAGACTATGAAGGTTCCGACGAGCCTGAACTGCTGGTAATTGACCAGAGAGGGTTCAAATACATTTTCGCGGAGGAGCTCAAGGAAGCTCTTGCCGCATGTCCTCAGCAGGTTGATCGCTTACACCTCAACACTACGGTCAAGGAGATCGACTGGTCTGCTGCGAGCCCTCGGATCAGCACCGACAAGGGCATGTTCGTCGCGCGGAAGCACGTCATCTCGACTCTAAGCATCGGTGTGCTCCAAGACGACAAAGTCGCGTGGAAGCCGACTCTGCCCGACTGGAAGAGGGAGGCTATTTTCAGTTTTGGAATGGCTGTGTACCAAAAGATCTTCTTGCTCTTCGACCAGAAGTTCTGGAACGACGAGCAATTCACTTACTACTCGGACCCAGAGGTCCGCGGGAGGTATCCCGTCTGGCAGAACCTCAACGCTCCCGGTTTCTTCAACGGGTCCAGCGAAGGTTACATCCTCTTCAACACGCACGTCGATGCAGAGGCACGTCGTGTCAGCAGAATGGAAGATGCAGACGTCCAGGACGAGGCGATGCTGAAGCTTCGCGAGATATACGGTAACGATGTCCCGGAACCGCTTGACATCCTGGTGCCTCGCTGGGATTTAGATCCGCTGTACATGGGTAGCTATTCGAACTGGCCGCTTGGACAGCTCGACCAGCACCATTGGAATCTCAGACAGCCGATCGGGAGCAACAAGGTGTTCTTCGCAGGCGAGAGCAATTCCAGAGAGTACTTTGGTTATGTCCAAGGCGCGTGGGAGGACGGCAAGGAGACTGCGGTGAAGGTGGCGAATTGCCTGAAGAGAACCAGCTGTCCGTCAAGTCTGGTGTATGAGGATATAACGACTTGTACCCAGGCTGGCACTCTTTTGAAGAGGAATGACAGAGGCGGTGTTATGAGATATGTGTAGTTAGGTGTAAGTCAGTAGACATGTCAGCTCCTGTGATCACGCAAAGAGAAGCAGCCCCCGCACTGTCCGATTCGAAGTCCGAGCGCATCAAAGTGTAATAGAAACGCGGCATGCCTTTCTTACTCGACGACATTCTTTTCTCCCTTTCCCGCCACATGTAGACCCATTGTGAGTATGCGTGACACCGCGATCAAACAAGTCTTTGGTGCGTTTGTGAGGCGTCCCACGCGCGGGACTGGCCTCTCAGGTAGGAGTACACGCGTTTCATTGCCCACCAACGCCGCCGCGTGTGCTTTTGCAACAAACCCAGCAAAAGTCGACTCTAACTCGGCCAAGACGCGACGTACACTGGCATTCGGTATTGCTGCTGGATTGGCAGGATGCTTCACTCTGGCCCAGCTTGGCCGCAATCCACTTGCTGAAGCGCCACCGAGAGACGACGATGACAAAGACAGCCAAGATCCCCAATGTCGACTCTTCAGACTTGACGAGATCAACCATCACAATCGTGAGACCAAGGGCTACTGGGTATATCGGGGTGACCGCGTCTACGACATCACCGATTGGGTACCAAACCATCCCGGTGGCGATGTCATTCTCCGTGCCGTAGGTGGCAGTGTCGAGCCGTATTGGAACATCTTCACCATCCATCGAAACAAGGACGTCTACGAGATCCTGGAACAGTACTTCATTGGCAAGATCGACCCTCGAGATCTCGTCGACGGACACGCGCCTCAAGACAAGATCGACGACCCCTTCAAGTCGGACCCAGTACGAGATTCTGCTCTCATAATCCACACCCCAAAACCGTGCAACGCCGAAACACCAGAATACGACCTCGGACCGTACGTGACGCCCACCGAAAAGTTCTATGTGCGAAACCACCTTTGGGTGCCCAATGTGACGGACCCAGACAGCTACCGACTCACAATCGAACTCCCAGACGGCGAAGAAGCCTCGTACAGCCTGGAAGACCTGCGCACGAAGTTCAAACAACACACCATAAACGCGACCCTCCAATGCTCGGGAAATCGCCGCCTGCACATGACCGAAGGCTCTCGATCGACCAACGGCCTGCAATGGGGCGTCGGCGCCATCAGCAACGCAGAATGGACCGGCGTCCGCCTACGCGACGTCCTGGCCGCGAGCGGCTTCGCAATCTCAGACATCCCAGACGACGTCAAGCACGCGCAATTCGTCGGCGCCGAGGCCTATGGCGCCTCCATCCCAATCGACAAGGCCTGCGACCGCAACGGCGACGTCCTGCTCGCACACACCATGAACGGCGCCCCCATCCCGCGCGACCACGGCTACCCTCTGCGCGCGCTAGTCCCAGGCACCGTCGCAGCGCGCAGCGTCAAATGGCTCAGCAAAGTGATCCTGTCCGAAGACGAGTCGACCTCGCAATGGCAGCGGCGCGACTACAAGTGCTTCGGGCCGAACGAAGGCGACAAGCCGAACTGGGACGCCGCGCCCGCCATCCAGGAAACCCCCGTGCAATCGGCCATAACCTCCGTGCGCCGCCTGACAGCCGACCGGTTGCGCAACAGCGGTCTGGCGCGCGCGTATGGGCTCGAGGAAGAATCCATCGTGCTGCAAGGGTACGCATTCTCTGGCGGCGGGCGAGCGATCGTACGCGTGGACGTCAGCACCGACGACGGGCACTCGTGGCACCAGGCGCAGCTGAAGCCGCACGAGAGCAAGGGGAGTAAAGCGTGGAGTTGGCAGCAGTGGGAGCTCGCGATTCCAGCTCGCAAAGCCCGCGGTCACTTCTGCGTCAAAGCCGTGGACGAGGCGTATAATTCGCAGCCCGAGGGCTTCGAGCCGTACTACAATTTCAGGGGAAACTTGGCGAATGGCTGGCATCGGGTGCCGGTGAGTCGGGCGGATTAGAAATGGGAGATAGATGTGCGACTTGTGTGTGTGTATCAGTAATTGTATGTTTATTTCTTTTGCGAGATGGGGTGCGTGGTCCAGTCCTGGCGACTCAATTGCATTCAGCAAAAGGATGTGGTGTTAAAAGGCAAACGAGCGATTCCATACCCGTAAGCCATTCACTCAAGACTCAGACTGGTCTGACTTCCACCGTCGTGTGCAGCTACGTGGGCTTCTAGCAATGTGTTGGAAAAAATCGAAAAATCGAAAACAAACCGGAGAGACAGATCGACAGCCTGTTTCGTCAGCTTCAACATGTGCCAATCGAAACTTCAATCCGTGCAGTGTCGGTGAAGTTGTGTGCATCTCGAGTGCAAGGGTGGCCGGAAGCCATAGTCTGGCGAATTTTTAGCGCCGGGTGTCCCCGATTCAAGTGAACGACTTTGGTACATATCACGCATGTATAGCAGGACTCGAACATTTAATATTCAACGACGTTGCATGTACATATACACAAGCCGACATGCAACTCGAGAACGCACATTCCACGCAACCACACAACGGGGGCAACACATAATGAAGTTTTTACAAGCATCGTATTTGTATCAAGGTTCCACCACCATCTCAAACCTCGATTTAAAAAGAGAAAATCTTACACACACCAATTCGGGATAGTCCTACACGGAGAAAGCCTCCACAGCAAAGCTAACCCAATCCTTTCTTGTTGTCCGTCTTTCATATCCATCTGGTTCAGGAGCTCTTCCCTTCGCTAGTGGTGTATCACGCTTTTGAAATCAAAAAAGTATAAAGGGAAAGTATCACACAAGGAGGAGTAGTAGCCTACTTGTTGGCGGGCGACTCCTTGCCGATGTGAGGGTTGTTGTTCTCCGAGACGGCCTCCTTGGGGATGGTCGGGTTGCGGCCGGAGATCATGCGGGCGTCGGTCTCGAGGGTCTCGTTGGGCTGGTCTGTGATATGTGTTAGTGGGTGTGACGAATGCTTTGAGAATATTTCAGGTTCACTTACCGTGACGGGCGTAAAGGCCGTCATCGTCGTAGCCGCCAACTTGACCGTTCTCGACGTCAGCACGGGTGAGGGAGAGCTTGTGAGGCTGCAGACCCATGGTGCCGAGGTACTGAACAGCGTCTTTCCACTCGAAAGCCTTACGCTTCTCGGACCACTGGTGCTCCTCAGCCATCAGGTCGATGACCCTAGGCAGAGCCTCAAGAGTGGCCTGGGCGTTGAGGAAGGAGAGACGGGTGCGGCGACCAATGGCATCGGCCGCGGTCTGGGCGTACTCGTGACGGCATGCGTAACGGATCTCACCGTCGACGTAGGGGTAGAGAGGGGACAGACGCTCGCCGCGGACAGGGAAACCCCTCTCGGTGGGAGCGCAGAGAGCGGCAACCATCCAGGCGCGGTCACCGTAAGACTCGGTCAGGTGCTTGGCGACCTCAGTCTCGACACCGTAGTGCTGGATGAGGTTGATGAAGAGAGTGTTGGACCAGCCGTGAGCACCGACAAGCTTGAGCTTGGAAGTCGGGCAAGATCCGTCAAGCTTGACGTTCTCCATGAAGCCCTCAACACCACTAACGAGCGGCGGGTTGGAGATACCCTTGGGCTTGAGACCGAAGTGGGCGATAGCCTCGTCGACAGCCTCTTCGGCCATCTGGCGGTAGGTAGTCCACTTGCCACCGGAGATTGTGAGAAGACCAGATTCGGAGATGGTAGTGAGATGGTTGCGGACAAGGCCCTCGGAGGCGCTCTTGTTGGGGTCGCGGACGAGAGGACGGATACCAGACCAGGCGGCAAGGACATCACCACGGCGGACGTTGATCTCGGGCTGGAGGTAGCCCTGGACCTCGCTGAGGATCCAGTTGATCTCGTTCTCAGAGGGAACCGGGTTGTACTCGACCTTGCAAGGGGAATCAGTGGTGCCAGCAATGGTGTTTCCCTGCCACGGCAAGAAGAAGATCACACGGCCGTCGGAAGTGTTAGGGTCAATGAGACCCATGTCGCGAGGAGCGTAGTAGCCGGGGAGAATAACGTGAGTGCCGGAAGAGGGTGCAACAATCTCCTGAACCTTCTGGTCGTCGAGCTTGCGAATAGAGTCGGTGAAAGGACCGGTAGCGTTGACAATACCCTTGGCGCGGATCTTGAAGGTGTCGGCGGTCTTGCCGTCACGCTCCATGGTAAGATCCTTGACCTCAGCACCGCAGAGCTGACCGTTGGCATCCTTCTGAAGGCTGGTAACCTCGCAGTGGTTGACAACAGTAGCACCGTAAAGAGCAGCAGTCGAAGCCAGAGCCATGTTCATGCGGGAGTCGTTGTGAGCACCATCGTAATAGACCAGAGCGCCGAAAAGGCCCTCCTTCTTGAGCATGGGGAATGCGTCAAGAGCCTTGCTGCGGGTCAAGAAGTAGGAGCTTTCAATATTCTCAGAGCCAGCGAGGAAGTCGTAGAACTTGGTGCCGGCCCAGAAGTAGGGAGCCTGCCACCACTTCTGGACGGGAATCATGATCGGGAGCCAAGACGAGAGGTGAGGAGCGGTATCGAGGAAGTAGCGACGCTCGCGGAGAGCCTCCACGACGAGCTTATACTGGTTGTAGTCGAGTTGCCAAACAGCCTTTTCCAAGTAACGAACGCCACCGTGCACAAGCTTGGTGGACTTTGAAGATGTACCAGATGCGAAATCGTCTCTTTCAACAAGCGCGACCTTGAGACCTCTGCTGGCAGCGTCGAGAGCAACACCAGTACCAGTGGCACCGCCACCAATGACCAGCAAGTCATAGGGCTCTTCGTCCTTGATTTGCTGGTGACCGGTCACAGCGCCAACAACCTTGTCCTTTGCGTTCTTGAAAGCGTCGGTGATGACACCGGCGCTGGCCTTGAGGTCGGCGATCTGATCTTCACGCGACTTGACGCGAGGGAATTGAGGCGGACGGAAGATTCCACCCTCGCCATAGGTTGGCGGAGGTACCTGGGCGGATTCAAGACCGGGAACATCGCGAGGACGGTAGACAAAGTAGAGACCGCTGCCGGCGGCGACAGTTCCGGCAGCTGCGTAGCCTAGGCCACGCAAGATGCGCCCAGAGGCACGTCCAGAAGCCATGTGTAGGGGGAGAAGAGGGGGGTGGGTGTAGGAGGGAGTGGGAGGGAGGAGGGAAGAGGTCGAAAGAGGCTCAGAAGAGGCTCAAAAGACAAGCAGATGCGACGACGCCCAGCCAGCAGTGGCAATGCACGTCCGCGGCTCCACCAGTATGCGACCAGTTATGATGTCGATCCTGCGCAATATGGCAAGTCGGAGGTGGTCTTGCGGCGAAGGGTGGGTACGGCGTGGGTCAGTAAGGTGGGTTTGGTGGAGGAGCGGTGCTGACGCCGCGATCGGGTAGGAGTCAAGTCGGCCGTTGGGATGGAACTTGAATTGATATGATCGAGATACTGAGTGTTGTACTCTTGTTCCATCTCTTTGGCGCAATTGAATTATTCCGTCAGCAAGCCACCCGTCTGCAGGCGTCCGCCATTTATTGCTTAATCGCCCAAGCCATTAATCGAATCCATCAAATCCATCAATCAATGCAGTCAGCCTTGCCTTAATTTTAACCTTCTCAATGCCTTGCCGATCGCAGAATTCTGTTGGACCCTACCTCCTCCAGAGCTCGTGACATGCTGTATTTTACTGGGAAGTGAGAATACTCCGTGTGTTTGGTCTCTTTGCCACACTTGTTCGTGTGTGCTCTCTCCCCCGAACCTCCGCCTCCTTATCATCGATCCATCCTCCATCCTCCTTCCACATGCCCGTTTTCCTCCGCTAGGTATGTGTCCACAGCAAATACTTGGTTGGAACGCTAGCACGTGATGCCATACTTACATCGTTCCTTCGTCCTCTGAATCATTGACACCAAGTACAGTACATGGGGGATATACATAGGACATGATCACATCACACACCGGAAAAACACGCGTGCCCGATGATTCCCCTGCTGGCCCGACCGCGAATATCCTCTTGGCTGCCCTGAATTGCAAAACGAACGGCTCCACCTCCAATCTGGATCTCGGATGGCAACGCATCCATCTGTGCCATCATGACCTCAGACCTCCTGGAGTATCTATTCGGCCCTTCCTCCAGTTGACAAAACACCCTCACCGCATTCCCTCCACAGCTCCACACACTTCTAGCGTCTGAAGTGGCTTTGTCGTTCTTGCACCCCACGGGGCCTGAAATGCAGTTTGCATTGCATTCCAATGTCGAAGGCGATCATGAATCATTCCTGCCTACTCCAACCAACATTGTGGAAAAGTGAGCCTGAGACCTGGTAAGAGTAAGGATCTCAGGACCCCCTAGCGTACAGCCGAACTCCGCGAAATTGAACTCGTTGCTGGCTCCGTGGACGTCCCAAAACTAGAGACAACAGAAGAGACGGGCTTATCTCAAGCCCACCACTCCACTCAAACAAAACGGCCTATTCATTGAGAAAAACGCCTGGTTCATGTTTTACTCCATTCCAGAGCTCCCGCCTCTTGAGCCTTGTCTCTTTCACCCAACAATCCCTCCTCATCTGACGCCTTCTCTCCAGGCCTTCCAACCTGCGTATCAAATTCCTCGCGAGGAAAAACTGTGACATCCTCCACGGTTCGGCCATTGTCTTCCAATTCCCGTCCGCCTGATGCTTCAGATGACCGCCGTTTCTTGAGTGCTCGCTTCTCTGCAGGCGCACGATACGTATCACTCTCCTTGACAACCCCAAGCCCATAATACAAAGCCTCACACCTCTGCTCATGCCTCCTCGCCAAAGCCTGAAACTTCCTCCTCAAGTCCTTCAGCGATTTCTGTTGTCGGCTCAAAAAGAAAGACGAAATATGGGGAAGACTCTCTTTGGGTGCGATCCCCAGCGCAGCCTCCAGCGCGAGCACCTGCTTGTAGACCTCCGCTTGGTCTTCCAGACAGCAGTCGAACCTGCAGCAGAAATTCCGGTATTCGTCGTCGGTTGGTCCCTTGGGCGTCGCGCCGTGTTTAATGACGAAGGCTGAACAGGGAGTGTTGCCTTGCTCCGTGGCGCTCGGGGTGCGAGAGGGCGCCGTGGCGTCGCGGCAGTACTCCCAGATGTTTTGTGTGTGTTTGCATCGCCACTCGACGTGGAGAAGTCTGCACATGGCGACCGGTCGCGGTATGTGTTGCCCAGGCTTGTTTTCGATATGGCTTGGCCTTGAGCTTAATATCTTGCCGTTACGTGGTGGATTTCTTTGTTCGCAGACTTCGCAAAACGACTACACACGACCAAGTCCGGCATGCGAACAAAGAATCCCGGGGTGAAGGTAGATTGTGAGCTTCAGTCTAGATTGTGAGCTTCAGTCTTTTATTGTGAAACATGTTTGCTTGAGATTGCTGAATGGCAGGGTGGTATTGCGATGTCGGTTCGGCTACTACTGTCGCGTAGGGATGCGATGCACCTGATGCGTCGAATGAGATGATTACTCAGTAGGTAGTCGTCTTTTGGATGCACATGTAGCCCTTGTCCAGATTGATGGGATGTGTCATGTTTGAACTGCTAACGTTGGTCTCAGCATGCCGAAAAACACACACCACACTACAACTTGCTCCTCTCCTGGATCAAGCTATAGCTCTTCGGGTAACTCTCCAACCAACCCTTGTCGATCTGTTCAACCGACTGGATCCCAGCAACGTTGAACAAGATGTCCAGGTCTGCCAGCAAGGATTTCATGACATGCCTCACGCCATGCTCGCCCATGATCGACAGTCCCCATACCCAGAGTCTGCCGACGAAAACAAACTTGGCTCCCAGAGCGAGCGCCTTGACAACATCAGAAGCGCCTCTCACTCCGCTGTCATACATGATGTAGATCTGGTCACCGACCGCTGCAGCAAAAAGAAACAAAGTGTCAGTCACAGCCCACAAGCTAAAAGAGATGAAACTCAACAGAAAAACCAACTCACCCTGCACAATATTCTCCAGCGCATCCAAACTAGCCACCGCCCCATCAACCTGCCTTCCAGCATGATTCGAAACAACAATCCCATCGCAGCCAATCTCAACCGCCTTCCTCGCATCATCAACATGCTGGATCCCCTTCAACACAAACGGCTTGCCGCCCGAAATCCGCCTCCAAGTCTCCATTACCCACGGCATCTTCTCCCACGAATGCGCCCGTCCATGCCACACACTATCAATCCACTTCGCGCCCGCCTCATTCGGCATAGTCTCAGGATCAATCCCAGCCTCCGCCAACCGCCGCCGGAAAACAGGGTCCGAGAGGCCCAAATCCGCCCCGATGCCGTGGTAAAAAGCGTAGTTTGAATTGGCAACGTCGTCGTGCCGCCACCCGAGCTGCCACGTGTCGAGCGTGAGGATGCAAGCGCTAAACCCGGCCGCGTGGGCGCGCGTCAGCAGAGAGACGGTCAGCTCGGCGTCGTGTGGCAGGTACAGCTGGAAGAATCGCGGGCCTGCCCCATTGGCTCTCCCGACGGCTTCGATCGGCTGGCTGCCTGCTGTTGAGAGGCAATAGGGCAGGTTCAGCTCTTTGGCGACTTGGGCTACGGGGAGCTCGCCGGCCGGGTGGTAGATTTTGTTGATGCCGATCGGGGCGAAGCCGATCGGGGCCGAGACTTTGTGGCCGAAGATGGTCGTTGTGGTGTCGCGGGCGTTGGTGTCGCGCAGCATGCGCGGGACGAGGCGGTGGCGGTAGAAGGCTTGTCGGTTTGCTAGGTGGGTTGCGGAGGTGCCGGCGTTGGAGGAGGCGTAGTACCAGCCTCCTTCGGACAGCTTTTCGCGGGCGCGCTCTTCTAGTTTGCCTGGGTCTTTTGGTGGTGCGAGGCGGAGAGTGTTAGTGAGGCGTCGGTGCAGGTTTGGGTTCAAGCAGATTGGTTGGTTTACCAGTGTTGAAGGGTGGCACTTTGCCGTCGTTGGTTGCCCAGAAGTTGTCGGCTTGGTACTCTGCGTACTCGGGCGTGCTTCTGTGGTCTTTGTTTGGGTTATTGGTGTCCATTCTTGGTGCTTAATTACTGTGTGAGGTTTTCCAGGTGAGTTTTACGACGCGTTAGGCTTTGGAGACGAGTTGTGGACAGAGATGGGATGTTCGAAAACCGTCTTGTTTACACCCCTACGCCAGAATCTCTATGCTATTCGATCATCGAACATCGTTTGTCTCCGCATTATCCGAAAATCTGGGTATGTTGCTGGTACGCAAGCGGCTCGCACGGCACAAGTGTGAAGTCATCATTTGTTGTATTCGCGGTCTGGTGTTCAGGGTCGTCGATGCAAGATCACCCTGTTGTAGGGTTAGGGTTTCTTCAACAAGAGACGTCAAGTGAAGCAAGTCAAGGCGCTTGCAGTTGTTTCCACGAAGTTTCTGGGACGTCAGTATGAAAAGTCATGATGGGTTTTGATTCAGTCTGTGGTGCTCGATCTCTCCCACACTAGAGCAGATCTCAACGTCCAGCCAGGAAAAATCCTCCAGCCCACGGCGTTTCATCGCTTGTATCTGCGATGAGGTGAAGGTTGTCTCGCTAGAGCAGAGCACACGCGTGGAAGAAAGTGAAGGAGAGGAAAAAGCACGCAAGGATCAGACAGATGCAAACCCAGAACTCCGAACAAAACCAAGAAACGCATCCAAAACAGCCACCCTTTCCCTTCCAAACCACCCTTCGACACAACAATCAGTCTCAATTCAACAACAACCACCTTCCATCTCCCTTCGCCAACAAACCCCTCTGCGCCAACAACAATTGCTCCAAATCCGCCCAGGGTATTTTATTGTTCTTCGCCGTCGTTGCCATCAAAAACATAACCCCCACAGTCTTCCGCTCCAACGACCTCGATTTGTGCACGACGTCCGAAATTCCCTTCATCGTCCCTTGCGACCAAGCCTTCAGCCACTCGACCAGGTTCTGCCAGTGCGGTTTGCCAGTGAAGTAGTGGCTGAACTTTGTTGTCTTGAGCTCGTAGCGGTCCCATAGAGCGTGGCAAGCGTTCTTGACCGCCGGGCTCCAGTCGTCGATGTTGGCCGAGATTGTGTTTTCGTTGTAGAAGATTGAGAGGGCTTCGGAGCGGATTTGCTTGCAAGTTTTGAGGAGGGCGGGTTGGTGGGTGGGCCAGTTCTGGGCTGTGATCTCGATGTTGTCGGGGCGCACGAGGCTGTAGAAGTAGATGCGGTTCTTCAGCTCGCCGGGGAGGTCCATGAAGGGCGATCTTGATGTTTTTGGTGTTGTTGCTGCTTGTGGTGTTGGTGGGCGAGAGGCCGCTGGCACTTCGCGGACAACCGTGCGGTCTTCGGGCTCTGGGTCGAGATTGTGTATGATCGCATTACGGCGCAGGTGGCGATAGCTTGGATGATGTGGTGGGCTTTGGGATTTGGGAGAGCGTCGGCTCAAATCTCGCGTGAGATGCGGCGGTGACTTTGCTTGAGTAGGAGTGGCGAAAGTGTACATGGCTTTGGGATACAGCTTGGCGAACGCAACGTCGATTTCGGGAGATGGAGTCCATGTTGGTTGGAAGAGCGGGTCGTTAGGTGAAGGTGACGACGACGACTCCGGAAGACCAGCCATAATCTTTCTGACTTTCGATCGAGTGAAGTGTCCAGTGGATTCCAGCTCGACGCGCGCCGTGTCGGGTTCTTTTGCAATGTGTGCCGGGTCTGCCTCGGGTGGTGACACGTGCATTGTCAGGTCGTAAGCATCCATGTCCACGTCCTCGTCCTCGCCGGTCGGATCCAGCGGTGAGATTTTGCCGTCGTTCATTGTGGTGCTGCAAGCTTGTATGCAGGCGTGTTGGTGTGGCGGTGTTTCAAAATATTTTCGGATATTAGTGCGTGGGTGTTGTTTGATGCAGCGCGACTTCGGGTTTCCACGAGGGCCTTGAAGCGCGCAGGTCTAGTCATGCGCCAAGATAAGGCGTGCTAAAGTAAAGTGAAGTCGTGTTTGAGAATACCGGCGCGACGAGCGCAACTTCGCCAGCAAACAACATCAGCGGCGCGTGGCTTCGGCCAGCCACCACTTCGATTCGACGCTCAACACGCAGTCATCACATATCACTTACAGAATGCATGCTTTTGAAGCAAGAGCGTGGCTGGCCCGGTACGGTTGGCTACTGTATGCAGCGTCTTTCTTCCTCGATGCCCGGCTCTTCACTTTATCGCGTTCCAACGCGACGACCTCATGGCGGGTATGGATACCCGGAATCTTGAGACTTATTCCAAGCCAGGTACGACTTGTGGTCTTCTATTGAAAAGAAAACAAGAAAAAAGCAACATGCCTTGTGTAGAATGGGTATTCGACTGACTCGTCCAGCCATACGATCCAGTCCAGGTCTACATTACCTGGTCTGCAACATCTCACTTCCCATGCCTTTGCCAACCGCTTCCTTGGCTTCTTTGACCTCCCGCTTGCTCATTCCCAAACTGCTTGTGTACTCGCCAAATGCCAGCAGCATCTGCTCAAGACCATCGCGCATCTCCCCAACCAGCTCGGTAACATCCGGAACCTGCCTAGACCTCTTCGCGGTGAAAGCCACATCCGTCCAGCTTGGTTCCAGAACGTCGATGAAACGCTGGATCTCACCGATGGTTGCGGTGTATGCACGGATGATCGTTGGGACGTCTTTTGCGGCTTGGCCGTAGTCGTCTTCTTTCAGAGAAGCGAGAACGAGGGCTGTAAGACTGCGAACGGCGTGCACGATATTAACGCGGTTGCTGCGTGGGACGCCAAAGATGACCGCGTTGGCGAGACGGGTGAAGGTCTTGCGGAAAGGCTCGCCAAGAGGAGTCTGCAGGAAAGAGAGTATATAACCGTTGGTCTCCCTGCTGATGCCCTGGGCGCTGAGCTGAGCTTGCTGTTCTTTGGAAAGCACACGATCGGTGCCCCATTCGAGAGCGCGTTTGGCACGGGGTGTAAGAGGGTTATGGGCGTTGGGGCTTTGACCGACTGATCTGGCGAAGTTGCCAACGTTCCGAGAAAAGGACGATGACTGCTTGGCAAAAACCACGTCGTCTGAAACGCCTCGATTGGCGATGCTGGGTAGGCCCATGGGTTCAGCTTGCGGGTGACCGATGAGGAGTTCTTGCTGTTTGCGGGCAAGCTCTTCAGCAGCCATCTTTGCGCGGCCTTCTGCGGGGTCTTGCGAGACTCTGATGCGGTTGCGGATAGCTTCGACCTCGTCGAGGCAAGCAGTACTGATCTGTGTCCAGGTGCTTCCGGTCTTGCGGTCAACTTCGGTAAAAATAGATCTCCGGCGGTCGGCAAACTGAGTGCAAATGAGATACAGCTCCCAAAACGCGTACGTCTTGGGTACTTCTTTCTTGCTCTTGAGACCGTTCAAGAGGGAGCCGTTAGGGTCCGGGGACTTGGTGCTGATAGAGCCAGTGTTCTCTTTGATCTCGCTGGTCAAAGGGTTCCCCTTTTTGAGGGGTGACTGAGCAACGTATAGTGTAAAGACCGCATTGCTGAATTCCCAAAGGAATACCATCATGTAGGCAGAGCTTGCTGCCTGCCAGATGAGTCCTGGCGCGTGGACAATACCAGCTGGCGGTGCGTTCTTTGGCAGATCGCGGAAGAAGATTCGTCCGAAGAAGTAGGTCCAAGACCATGCAGTGCGGCGCAGAAGTATGAAGTAGATGGGGGATATCGAGACGAGGCCTGCGACCGTAACCTTGAAGGCCAACTGTGCTATGCCAGCGGCATCCTTCTTTAGTCTTTCCATGGGTAGCATCGACTTCGGCTCTCCCTGGGAAGTCTGTTTCTGCGTCTCTTTAACTTCCAGTAGCTCCACCGTATCTCTTTCACTGTAGAGATGCAGCGCGGTCTGTGCAACCGCTAGGTACGTGTACAGACACCTGAGAATAATGGGGTTCTCGTTCAGCCTTGGCCTCTCATATGTCCTTCCTTGATCAACCCAGCCCAAATGTGCATCGTTTCCTCTTGACCAAATATACACCTCCCCGAAGATGAACGCCGAGACAATATACCACAACAGCGTGTTGTACGTTCTCGGAGCTGTGAGTTGCTGATATATTGTCTCGAATCCGGATGCAGTGTTCCTAGCGCCAACGTGCAAGTTTGCCAGGCGGATGATGAACACGCTGAGGACAGAGACAAACAAGATCATCATGCGGATTCCTGGGCGGCCGAATATGAAGAGGCGCCAGAAGAGGTTGCCATCGGACATGAGGACAGCTTCTGCATAGCACATGAGCAGAGCGGCTGTGCTTGCGCTGGTGAAGCGACGATGCATTGCTGGTGTGAGAAAGTCCTTGTAGGACCTGGCCCTTGGCTCGGGCTTGGGAGACGACATGCTTGCGGTGGCCCTCGAGGATGCGAATGTGCTCATCGGCTGTATGGTCGTAGTTGTAGCTGTAGTCCGAGTCCTGGTTGCCATGGAGGAAAGAAAAGAAAGAGAGGGTGCGAGCGAGGCGATTTGACTGAAGCCTTCAAGCTCTCATGTCCAATTAAGGCAGTGCCTTGACGGTGGAGCAAGTGTTGAAAGGAGCGTAATTGATGGAGGTCGACGTGTGCAAGATGGTCGATCACAAAAATGGCGCGCTGTCACATGTTTTGCTCAAGAAACAACCAAGGAACAGTCTTAGCAACAAGCTTGAAAGAGCAAGAGCCACCACCCAACCCCAGACGTCATGAGAGCGCAGGCAGGCGCAACACAGGCTAGGCACCATTCACTTACACCTACGTACTGTAGTTATCTCTACATCGATCCCATATACTCAGACCGTCTCACGCTGTAGTACCACGTCAAGCGACACCATTCGCAAATACACAACCATACACAGCTAATCCACGACCCTGACCGCCTACACCATGTCGTTCCAAGACAACCCAGGTCTCGAAGGTACATACACTCTCATAATCTAGTATAGCATGCCTCCCACTAACATCCTCCCAGCCCAACCGACAACATGGCGCCGCTCCGACGACCCGCAATACGCCGACGACCCCGAGTTCCAAGCCCTCACAACCTCCCTCTCAGACCAACTCTTCACCCTCACATCCTCGATCTCGCGCCTAAACAACCAGATCTCTCTCCTGGGCACGCGGCGCGAAACCGACCGCGTGCGCGAGCGCGTGCAGAGCCTCCTGCAGGAAACAGGCGACAGCTTCAAAGAAATCGGCGAAGGCCTGAAGCGTGTTTCCGCCTGGGAAGACCTGGGCCCGAGCCAGAAGTACACGCAGGGCAAGCTCAATCAGGAGTTCCGCGCGAGCTTGACCGAGTTCCAGGTGCTGCAAAGGCATGCGCTTGAGAAGCAGCGTGCTAGCGCGACGGCGGCGAGGAGCGCGTTGGACCAGGAGGGCGAGGCTGGTTCTGCTTCTGCGCAGTCGTCGGCTGGCGGCCAGCAGCAGCAACAGCAACAGTTGCAGCAGCAGGAGCCGCGGCTCGCTGAGCAGTCCGAGGTCGATTTCCAGGAGACACTCATCATCGAGCGGGAATCGGAGATCCGCAACATCGAGCAGTCGGTCGGCGAGCTGAACGAGCTGTTCAGAGACGTGGCGCACATGGTCCATGAGCAAGGCCAGACGCTTGATATCATTTCGGACAACGTGACGCAGACGCGCGACGACACGAGGAATGCCGACCAGCAGCTGCGGACGGCCAGCCGGCATCAGAAGAGTGCTAGAGGCAAGGCTTGTTGTCTGTTGTTGATTCTGGTGATTGTGTTGACTGTGGTGCTTGTGGCGGCTTTGGCATAGATTCTGCTTTTGAGTATTGCCACTGCATTGCACTACGCTGTGCTGGAGCAGATGGAGTGGATTACAATTGCTTGTGGTTTTGCTTGGATGGATTTTATGCTGTTATATACCTTTCGTTTCGTACGGTTTAACAACCTTTGTATAGGGAGTTGCTTCATGGGTCATGTCATTTCCACCTTCGCAGCAATGTCATCAACCTCGCTTCTCAAATACCTCTAGAGAGCGTCCTTCGCTTGATTTCCCGACACGGGCAACTGATTTGCAACATGCTCGCTTTTCATGTACATAAGTCCTCCAGGCTCTCGTCGATTGCCCGTCCTCGACGATCAGTCTCCAGTCGTCCCAGACCACGAACTGTATCCACATGCGAATTCAGAAATCCCCATCTAAATCCAGCTAATCATGCTCATGCTCATGCTCATTATCATCATTATCATAATCGTCATGTCCCATCGCCAAATAGCACCATCTCACCACCGTCATTTCCATTTTCTCTTTCCGCCCTGAACCAGTTTTTCTTTCAAGTGGCGGCCCAAAACCAAAACTGCAAATTTCCCAGCGACGGACTCAAAATCAAGAAGACTCTTGCTCATTCGTCCTTGAGTACCGCAAACGTCATCGTGTGAAACAAAATCAATCGGCGGACCGGGAAGTCTCCACGCCGAAGTTGTGCGCACGCGCCTCATCGCGATTGACCAGGCGAGCGCCTTTTCCCATTGCCATTCACGCTCGATCTCGAACCTGGACTCGCATTGCCAAGCCTTTGCCAGCTCTCCCATTTGCTCCAAGCTTTGTCAGCAGCGACAACCTCGTCCGCGGTCGCGTCTTCGAGCGGTTTCATGAAAGGCGGCGTCTCGTCTCCGCTCGCGTAAAGCTCCTGGCACGAACGCCAGCCGTTTTGCTTGGCGGCGAAGAGATAGTTTCGTCGCTCGCAGTCCAAGTGGGGAGAAATGCCGGTTTTGTACGAGTCGCCGAAAAAGCCGTGGAGGATGGGTGGCTTGTCGAAACCCGTGATGACTAAGCGACGGATGTAGGGGATCAGGGAGACGAAGGCTGGCGATTGTGCTTGGTCGTGGCCGTTTTGGCGAGGGTAGGGCGGTTTGAAGGTGAATTGCGAGCTGGATGGGTGGGCTGGGGACTGTGATGCTGAGGAAGAGGAGATGACGGGATTTGAGAGCCATTGGCATGGTAGGCGAATGTTGATCAGAGCGCACAGGGCTTGGGTGCCAGGTTCGTGTTGGGCATGGTCGAGGAAATAGCGCTGGCAGCTCTGGTAGGCGGGGTGCCAGTCTATAATGTCAAAGTTCGGATCGGTGGCGAGAGGCGCGGGTGCTGGTGCTGAGGGTAGTTTGGGTGGCGGTAAAGAGACGGGTGTGTCGTCGAGCAGACCGTCCATGTTGTTCGGTTTACGGGGCGGCGGGCGGGTCGTGTAGGAGGACGATGCGGACGGAGGGCTTGGGTATTGATTTAGAGAAGAGTTGCCCGGGTATTGATTCTGAGGAGAGGCGCCTGGGAATTGAGAGAAAGAAGGCAGAGGCTGCTGGCCAGAAGGATTGTCGTTGTAGGAGGGAGGGCGGTAGCTAGAGCTCGAGCCTGAGCCTGAGGCGAAGTTGTTGTAGTCCTGATGGTAGCTGTCCATGATAGGCTAGACGTAGCAGTTGAGTGCTCTGAGATTGACGAGGGTCAAGATTGGGTTTGGCTGCAAGGTACGATCTCAAGATGCGTGTTCGAAGTCATGAAGTCATTGAAGCTGGCGATATCGTGGCTGGGATCGGACAGCTGCAGCGTGCATGAAATTGGGCCACGATAGACGACAAAGGCTAAGGCGAAGTGGGCGTACGTTCAGTGGTACAAGGTCACTCAAGGCGGAATGGAGAGAGGTGAGAGGACGAGAGTACCTTTAGGGCCGACTTGGCGCGGGCCTCCTGCAATGATTTTATGCTGTAGTGGTATGGATTTCGCTTACCAGCGTGCAGGACGGGACAACACAACACAAAACACTTCACGACTCGGTGAAATACCCAAAGTGGATAGTGCACGGTATTTGGTTGAAAAGCGGCGTGCTGCAGGTGCTGATGACGTGAGCAGAGAGAACTTCGATGGGTGCGAGCTTTCTACCCAAGGGGACACAAAAAAGACTCCAATGTTATCTTTGTACCACTAACTCAGTCACTGCTACTCTTTCTCGCTGGACGACTCTCAAATAATACCAGAGGTATACCTGGAAACATCAGTTGATGCCGGTCACCTTCGGAGTATTAATATCGTAACTCAACCAAGAGATAAGTCGACGTCATCTTCACGAAACTGGAGACAACATCATTTCATACTTGCATCTCATCCGCTTGCAAACTGCTCTCCTCTACAACTAGATCATAGTCTCATGTCCCTCAAAATGGCCTCGCAAGCGTTTTCCCTCACCACCCGCAAGACTTTGCCCAACACCCAAAACCTCTCGATCCCACACATCCACCTCGGAGTCTACCTTACAAGCGGCAAAGAAACTAGCACAGCAGTACGCTATGCCCTCGAAGCAGGTTACCGCGCTTTTGACAGCGCGCAGATGTATCACAACGAGCGCGAAGTTGGCTCGACCATCGCATCGTACCTGCAGAAACACCCGGAATTGAAAAGGGAAGACATCCACTACACGAGCAAGCTGGCTAGTAATGCAAGCTACGAAGCAGTGAGGAAGAGCATCACCAAGTCCGTCAAGGAGTGTGGGTTGGGTTACATTGACCTTTTCCTGCTGCATAGTCCTTATGGCGGCAAGGAAGCTCGGTTGAGTAGTTGGAAGGCTCTTGAGGATGCTGTGATGGATGGGGAGGTGCGGATTCCGGGTGTTAGCAATTACGGCGAGAAACACGTAAGTCGCGTATTTCTAGTTCTCCTGCTGGTTAGCCATCGGGACTACACCTAGAAATCAGACACTGATTAAGCCACAGATCGCCGAACTCATCGCCTCTTCACCTCGCATCCTCCCCGCTATCAACCAGATTGAAGTTCACCCCTTCAACACCCATCCCGAACTCACAAAGTACTGCCAAGACCAAGGTATTGTCGTCGAAGCCTACGCGCCACTCGCTCGGGCCTACAAGATGAAAGACCCAACAATCGTAGAACTGGCGAACAAGTACGACTGCACACCGGCACAATTGCTAGTGAGGTGGAGTCTCCAGCACGGCTATGTGCCTTTGCCCAAGAGCGTCAGAAAAGTGCGCATCGTGGAGAATGCGGAGGTTGAAGGGTTCGTTATTGAGGACGTGGATATCGAGAGGATGGATGCTTTGGATGAGTATCTTGTTACTGGTGAGTTGAGTTGCATACTTTTGCTGACAGGATGGGCATGAAGGAAATTGTTTGCCTACTGACCAATCTGCGTAGATTGGGATCCTCTTGATGCCGAGTAAGATGGACTCTGTCAATGGTGAACGAAGAAATGGAAGGCATCGAAAAATACCGGACATGTTTTGCGCTACCTGGCGACACTGGCAAAGAATTGAACTGGCCCGAAGATCTAACGCGTACTGTCTGATATCGCTGTTCGTGATCTGCTCACAGTCATCACCCGTAGAGCGGCGACACTGCAGAATTTCTCTTCGAGTCGGTGCCATGCGGGTCTTGAGACCACATTCCAACCCGCCAAATCTTCCATCCAGCAGACCATAGAGATCGCGGCGACTTCACTGCTAGGCGCTCATCTTATCTGACCAGAACGCCAGCGTTCTTGCAACACTGTAGAGAGCGTATAAGACGCCGAAGAAGCGGCCACAGACCTCGTGTCACGCAATGTGATTGGATATGATATTTATCCAGATGTAGTAAACGCTATCAATTCGTGACAGCACAACCTCACTTACACACCGAAGGGATATGATGAACGGCTCGCAATCGCCGAGATCGGTACGGGGCATCGCTGGCCGAGGATGACACACAGGGTTTGGCAATGTCGGCGGCATCCGAGCAAGCCACAAAGTGAACCGACCACCGCGAACATGCGGGGGATATCCACCTCCCCGAGGCCGATTGACCAGTCCGCGACTCTGAGCAAGTCCAACACAGGCGAGAGCGGCAAGGTGGAAGGCCAGTCGCCGTTGCATCGGAGTGTTTTTGTGTGACATCGTGTCAGCAGCAGCAGTAGTCAGTAGTCAGTCACCAGTCCAGTCACAATATTGCCTTTGACCGACAGCCGATATAAACCTCCATCTGCCTGCTCGTCATCTTCTTTTTACTTTTTCGCTAGCCGAGCAGCGAACGACTTCCCGCCACCGAGCTTTAATCCAGCCCAAGTTGCGCCTCGTTTCTGAATACGTTACCTTGGCCCTTGTTCATACCTACTGGAAAGCTTGAGGTCAGCACCAACAGCAGCAAACATCATGCGTTGGGGACTAGGGAGGAGCGAGAAGGGCTCGGCCTCTTCCAACGACGACGTCCAATACGTGCAAAACTACCCCGGCGCAAACGAAGCTCTCGCTGGAGATCCGGATTACGACCCGAACAACGTGCAATGCCCGGCGCATACGACGGAGCGCAAACTGCTCACGCGCATTGATTTGCATGTGATTCCGTTTCTGGTCCTCTTGTACTGGTTGGCATTTCTCGACAGGTATGTTTTCAGGTCGGAATCAGAGGATGTGGAAGGAAGGGAAGCTTACGGGCTTCTGCAGAGTCAACATCTCCAATGCAAACGTGTTCGGCTTGTCGGAAGATTTGGGGCTTGAAAAACTCCAGTACAACACATCTCTTGTGGTCTTCTTCGTGCCTGTAAGTTCCTGAGAATCATCATCGGCAAAAGTAACGTACTAACGGTTTTGCAGTATGTATGTGCCCCCCGGACGAATGGCCATGCCCCATTTTCAGTCTGCTGACTTAGTCAGGTTCTCTTCGAAATCCCGGCAAATGTCTTGATGAAGGTGAGATTCAAGCAAGACCTCTTTCAGCCGTCTGCTAGTACTGATTGCCGTGCAGAAATTCACGCCGCATACTTGGCTCGCCGGAAACATGGTGCTCTTTGGTTTCGTCACGATCATGCAAGGCCTGGTAAAGAGTTATTCCGGTCTCCTCGCCACTCGATTCTTCCTTGGTGTTTTCGGTACGTTCCCACGCACACGCTCATGTCTAGGAAAGCTCGACTGCTCGAGCCCTTGACTTCTCAGTTTTTCCAGAAAAAAAAAGCATACTGACACGACTTCTGCAGAGGCTGGCATGTGTAAGCATTGTCAATGAACCAGAAGCTCAACTATATTATAGTCGCTGACTATAGCGCAGTCCCTGGATGTTTTTACCTGATCTCGTCTTGGTACCGACGAAGCGAAGCCCAGAAAAGGTTCTCGTTCTTCTTCTCTTCAACCACTCTCGCAGGTGGATTTGGTGGTTTGATCGCTGCTGGAATTGGCAAGATGGATGGTGTGGCTGGCTACCAGGATTGGAGATGGGTAAGCCTGTGATCTTTACAGAAACGCACGAGTGCTTTGCTGACCACGCCTTACAGCTGTTCATCCTTGAAGGCGCTTTCACTGTGCTCATGGCACTTCTTGTTTTCTTCTGCCTCTCGGATTTCCCAGAAGAAGCGAAGTGGCTGAAGCCGGACGAGAAGGCCTTCATCGTTGTTCGTCTTCGTGTCGAACAAGGAAACTCGGGGCGCGATGGCAAAACGACGCTGAAGGGAGTTGGACGAATTCTCAGCGAATTCAGGGTTCTGATTGCTGGAGTCATGTACTTCGGTTTGATCGTTCCTGCGTACTCGTATGCGTACTTCAGTCCGAGTATCATTCGAACATTCGGTTATACGCCAATTCAAACACAGCTGCACTCGGTGCCACCCTGGGCTGCTGCTTTCGGTTGGTCGATGCTCATGGCAACCTTCTCGGACTGGAGTCGCCACCGTTTCGCATTCATTGTTTTCGGCATTTGTATTGCTATCTCAGCATTTGCAATCCTCATCACAGTCCAGGATAACACCGACGTCCAATACGCAGCTTTGTTCCTGGTGGCCATGGGGTGTTACAGCACGATGCCATTCATGGTCTGTTGGTTCAACATGAACATCGGCAGCCACGCAAGGAGGTCTGTCGCTTCTGCGTGGCAGGTCGGTTTCGGCAACATTGGCGGTATCATCGCCGTCTTTTCTTTCTTCGACTCGGATGCACCGGGGTACAAGACAGGATACAGCATCTGCATTGCGTTTACCATCTTGGCAATGGTGGCCACTGTACTGTATGGTGTCTCGTGCATCAGCACGAACCGGAAGCGAGACAAGATGCCTACGGACTTGAACTTGACGGATCAGCAAAAGGAGGAATTGGGTGACAATAACCCTGAATACCGGTTCTTGCTATAGGCTTAGACTTAGTTTAGCCAAACAAAAGTTGACGATCTAAAGTCAATATATGCGTTATTGTAGAAGAATGTTAGCAGTCGTGATCAATATTAGTTTTTGTACCTCGTCGATCTGCAGCGTCGCTGAAAGACAGGTGCGGCAATCTCTGTAAGCAGAGTTGCCAGGCTTTTTGAGGAAACAAATAACATGGGTGCTGTGTTCGAGAGAATGAGTACTTCCACATCCAGAAGTATTGTAAACATTGTAGGTACATATAGTTGCAAATTGGAAGGCAAGTGATTTCGAGGATGTGAGCAAGTCGCGAGGCAAGAGCGGGAGCTTTCATCCTCAGGCATCCAGAATCCGCCAAGACTAAAGACGCTCCGCACGGCGGATTTTCGAGCGCCTCTGCGGACTTTGCCAAATTCACTTGGACGACAGTGACGAAGCGACCCTCACGACGACCCATCGACATATCGCAATACCGGTGAGTCTACCCATATCACCAGCACCAGCGCATCACGAACCCCTGCGACACCTCGAACGAACCCGAATGCCCGCCATCCAGTCCACCCGCACGCACCAGCACCGAGATTTCGCACGACTTCGCGCCACCGCCGAACGAGACTACTCCTAGGACTTCAATACTGACGATACTGTGCAGCAAACATGGGTAAAGGACAACCGAGAGGTCTTTTGGCTGCGCGCAAGCTCCGCAACACCCGCCGTGAGGGCAGATGGGCCGACCTTCACTACAAGAAGAGACTCTTGGGCACGGCCTTCAAGTCTTCCCCCTTCGGTGTATGTACCCACCACTTGGAACCCTTCAGTTGCGATTGAAAGAGAATGGAGCATGGATTAAATGGCATGGACGTGGAAGGAGATACGATGGATGTTTAGGATGGAAGCTGACAATCACCAAAGGGTTCTTCCCACGCCAAGGGTATCGTCCTCGAGAAGGTCGGTGTTGAGGCCAAGCAGCCCAACTCTGCCATTCGCAAGTGTGTGCGTGTGCAGCTCATCAAGAACGGCAAGAAGGTCA
>Ga0265797_10002052_pt1 | contig 34699 bp, 35 predicted proteins | sample P2T30metagenome_FD_192433 | JGI IMG/M metagenome (GOLD analysis project Ga0265797, IMG submission 192433) | Plant litter microbial communities from East Loma Ridge, Irvine, California - P2 T30 | ecosystem: Environmental > Terrestrial > Plant litter > Unclassified | place: USA: California...
CCTAACTTAGCGGCGCGGTAGATCCAGTTCTCGAGTGTTGATTCTTCGATCGGAGTTAGTAATTGTTGACTAACGTGACTTTCTTTTCTCGATTTTGGTTTTCGAAGTCGATTTCGTAAAGTTGATTCGGGAATTTGAAAGACTAGTGCAGCTCGGCGAATTGACTTATATTCCCTGTTCACTAACGCATTTAAAGCGTTAGTTATGTCTTCTTCGGTATACGAAGGCATAGAGAAGGAAGAAGAAAGCTAAGAGAGAAAGCGGGGTTTATAAAGCTAACCTTGGTAAAGTGCGCAACTTCCCCTACTGCGCAACTTCCCCTACAGTCACGTTAGCTGTTTCTTTTCTCAGCGTTGATTCAGCTGATCAAGTAGAACAACTGATTTCCTACTAGATCCAATTGAAAAACCAGTTTTATTAATATTATAGATTATACTAGAAGGGTATTTGTATTTATGTAAAAGCTCCCCTAAGTTATCAAAGTACGATTTTATCGTCGAAAAATTAAGTGCTGTAGACTATACTATATCGATAGTACGCAAGAAACACGTCTTAATTCGTAGGTGGCGTGTCCGAAAGCGATCAACCCATTAGTCTAAGATAGGACTTAATTCATTTTCATTATGATTTGAACTCTGTTAAAACTGAATTTCAGAAGCTAAAATCTTGACTAACTAAAGAGTGACTGGGGCTCCTAACTTCGCAGCCCTGTAAATCCAGTTCTCAAGTGTTATCTCCTTGATCAGAGTTAGTAATTGTTAACTAACATAACTTTCTGTTCTTGATTTTGATTGTTTCTGTCGATTATGTAAAGTTGAAGAGGGAATTTAGAAGGCGATTGCTGCTTTGCGAATTGACTTATATTCGCCGTTCACTAACGCATTTAAAGCGATAGTTACGTCTTCTTCAGTATACGAAGGCATAGGAAAGGAAGAAGAAAGCTGAGAGAGAAAGTAGGGTTTATAAACTAACCTTAGTAAAAGTGTTCGGAATCCCCTACTGTCTGGCTTCCCCTACAGGCACGTTAGCTAAGAATAACTACTATAAAGTCATTTTAAACATCTAATATATTAGTTAAAGAAAGAGAAAGTAAAAGATAATTAATATATATCAGAATTTGCTAACCTCAGTTCTGATCCTTTACTAGTTCCTAAAACTTACTATAATATTACTAGATAACTATTTTCAATTTTGGAAAGTTTGGAATTCACTATATCAAAAGTCAAAAGTGTCAGTTAGCTTAGATTACTAACATATCGATTTTGAAAGTTAGTCAAATCAAATTTGGTTCAGGTATCTTATTGGATTACAATCCTTACTATGACATCAATTGGAATAGAAGTTAATTACAGTATATATTAACATGTAACATCAACTCAGAATTAGCCAATTAAACAAGTAGAGCGAAACTATTTTGAATGTGAATATACCAAAGTGTTACTTCAGCTACTTGCAGATCAAAGACCAGTCTGTACACGCCATGTAGTCGGTGAAATCGCTCTAAGTAATAGCAAAACCCTGCTCAATCAGCTTCAATGCCGTTAGTACATATTACCAACTCTTATTGTATGTTAAGCTGTAGTTCAAACTCATGTCTGCCGGCATTAGGATCTCCTTGTCACCCCCAGTGAAACCAAATTCAATGAAAGACTGACCAGTTTCGAGAACACTCTTCATGAAAACAGTGGGGTCGTTGCCTTCGAACTCCATATGAGGCGTTCCAGCTTAGGTATAGACGCCGCAGCATCAGCGATGTTCTTGCCGTGCTGTAATTCGATCGCTTCCACGCCAATGGGAGCTGCCAGCTTGCCAGTTTGATATTTGCCCATCACTCTGGGACTTTAAACGATGCCGCCGAAGTCTGTGTAGGCAAAGATGTAGTTGGCGCTGTTGAAAGCTGCTTTGAGGGATTTGACATCGTTGAGGTCGGCATTGACAACATCGACGCCAGAGTTGGCGAATGCGACCGCTGAGTCTGATGCTGGGTTGCGAGTAAGACCGCGGATCGACCATGACGGTTTTTGGGATTGGAAGTGGTTGATGAGAGCCCATGGCACCGATGACAACGAGGGTCTTAGTCATCCTGGCAGGAAATGATCATGCAGATTGGCTATGCTCGTTCTGATATACTAGCGATAGCTTCATTATAATTCTCACTGGCTTCATAGGACAATCTTGAGGTCAGTTGTGATTTCTCATCAATCGTCTGCCGGATATCAAAACTGGACTCAAACCCGGTCAATCTACTGACGTGATCGTATACTTATGCACTACGAACGGTTCTGACGGTTCTGACGGTTCTGACAAAACACACGCGTTGTCACTTCCACTGTCCACTGCTCTATCGATACTTGGATACATCACATGCCCGGGTTTGTTTGACTAGCTTATAGCCGGTGAAGTGCTGTAAACAATGCAAGTTATGCAAGGCTTATCGTCTGCAGATCAGGCGGCTATGAGGTGCAGGTTCGAAGCTGGCTGGCTTGGCACATCATCCAAGTCGCTCCAGATTTGCAAAAATGGAATAAAATCGTAAAAAGGCCAGTTTGATCGATGATGCAACCAAAAGCAAAAAAGAAAGACAGAACATCTGTTACAAACCCCCGGAATCGAACCGGGAACCTTCTGTGAACCCAAACACATGTGTTGTAACGCAGTGTTAGACAGAAATCATAACCGCTAGACCAGGCTTGCTGTCACAACTTGTCGTTGATGGAGTGGAGTGTTAAACGACGACCATGTAGCAAAAGCCAACTCGCTAGCTCGATCTCTCCAGGGACGGTTGAATAGCACAGCCAGGTAAACAGGGAGCTTTCGAAACCATTGTGAGCTTCTAGAATGATGGCCCGATATCATCCTGTTCGTAATCCAGTATCGGATCGTCTGGCTTCATGCTGTTCTCTGGTAAGCCACACGGCACATAGCCTTCGACACAACGCAGGGACCAACTGCCTTCCGCCACGTCTCAGACAGACGGACCGCCTTGAAGCACGAAGTCTTCGATGTCAGGACATCCAAGATGCCGAGCAATTCGAATACGTTGTGCAAAAGCTCTGTTGGTAGCGCATAGGCTTGTAGAGGTTGATCTGCCATGGTGGCGTCTCGGAACAGCCAGGCGCTCGCTCAACGTAGCGACAGTGATCTCGGTCTGAGCCAGTCGATCTTTTTGTTACGTCGGCCGAGATGCGCTGCAGTCGAAGCAATCGCTGTAAGGAGAGGCGATGTTGATGCTTGTGAGCTATTCTGATTCATTCTCGGGATATTTCAGGTGATGGGATCTCGCGTTGAGGCGAGGAGGGAGGGAAGACCGGCGCTTGTTACATGCTTGAGCTGACTTTGAATTGGTACTGGCCAATAGGCGCACATACGTGATGAGACGCTAGTTGGGGATAAGTTTGATCAATGAAGTGGTGATTGGTGAACGAATGTCTTCGGAGCAAGGAGTCTGAGGTTATTACACAAGTGAAGCTGGCGTGTTCGGAGTGGATCGCTGTGTAGGGTTAGGGTTGTTGTGTTGTCGGCGCAGCGATCTATGGCATAACTAAATATGAAGGAAGAGAACACATTCATGCACAGACAATGGATGTATGCGAGATGGTTGCTTTCAAGCGACTAGCTACCAAGATGCCAAAGAACTGGTGCTAACAAGCGCCAAACCTCCGTCTCCATCTCCGCCCAAAATTGCTCGGTGTGCCCGGTCAGTGTGCCACGACTGAATTCCATCCACCAAGAACAAAGCTTCCAAGGAAGACACCTCCTAAAACGGACATGAAGTACCCAACATTCATGGTCATAACTGCCAACATGCTACATGAAATCAGCATATTTCTAACAGGCGGAAGGACGCGCAATGCTCACAGCAAGTAGCTGACTCCAGCGAGGATTGTATCCAGTATGGCTCTCGCCAACGCCTTATTCACCCTCCAGGGCTCTCTGGCTTGGTCGGCAGCACCCCATTCAAGGTCTTTGGTATCTTTTCGATCCTCAACACTCCTTCGTCGATTCCACAGCAGAGGGAAGTGCACGCGTAGCGCCAAGAGGCCTCGGAAGACGAATGCCAGTGCTATTAGAAAGACGCAAGTCCCAGCGTATTGACCAGCGCCGTGCGGAGCCCAGTCTTCCGAGTAGAGCGGTGTCTTTGTTGATGTAAAGAAGACCATCATCATCTGCGACATGCCCATCATGCCAGACATTCCAGACATATGCGACATCCCAGACATATCCGAAGAAGTTGTCGTGGCCGAGGACGTCGTCATTGCGCTCATATCCATGGATGTTGAAGATGCCATTGCCATGGTGCTCGTAGCCATATCCATGTTGCCTTCGGTGGTCCCCAGGATCGGGGTTGCGCGATGAGCTGAAGCAGCTGGGGACGTGGAAATATACTATGGCTTGGAATGTCTTGTTGACCTTCTTACAGGCTTGAAGTAAGGCAACCAAGCTTTCAAGCGTTGGCTTTATCTCATCCGAAAGTCACTTCATAGTCGATGCGATAGGTCAGAACTCCACAAGAAGGAAGCCGCGAAGCCGAGATGAGCACGTTTCTGATTTACTTGCTCAAAGCTAAACCGAAAGAAAGGAAACACATCATCGCACATGCTCGATGGCTCGCTTTTGCGTGGAAAGACGGTTCCTCCGGCACGTTTCGTTCTAACTATTGGGTGTGATCTGCGCGTGTTTCCACTACGCCCACTTGCACCTCAGTGGTCAACGTCTGGATTATGCACTCAATCTTCAGGGTAAGCAGCATCCTTTGGCAACCTTGCGATTGATCACCTACCCAAGGTCTGCCATTTGTGACAAATAAGTAACCGACAACGTCCCATTGGCATCCAGCTCTCTTGCTATACCATTGTCAACTGGAAGTGACATCTCCTACCACAGAAGGATTGCTTCCATTCTGCAAAGATGATGGACGGCATGGACATGCCTACCGGCACGCCTTGGATGGATGACCCGGTTGTGCTACACGATGAAGGTGGTCGGGTGTTTACTTGCAAGTTCAACGACACGGCGCTATGCAATTGGCAAACAAGTTATTGGAGATTCTGGTATGTTTTGGCTGGGAAATATCGATCAGTCCAGTCTACCGACTGACGTTGACTACTATAGGTACGAAGCAGACCACCGATATGCGCTGCCCACAATCGCTTTCTTCCTGGCCACGATCTTGCTGTTTGCGGCCGCACATCTATTCAATCTGTTGATGTCCGACTCCATTCGAACAACAAGGCTCGTACGACTTTCCACTGCCATCGCACGCTTCTTCAGCTATCGGGCGTATCGGGTACCTGTCTTGAACTGGAACTCGGCTCCTCTTGGTATCCTCTTCCTAGGCGCGGTCGGCACAATCTACTTCTTCTGCATGACACTTGGACCGAAGCCATTCTACTGGCCGACGACCGCCACATTGAAGTTCGGCAACTCACCGCCCATAGCGAATCGATCAGGTTGGCTGTCTCTCGCCTGTTTCCCGTTCATCTTCGCCACGGCAGGGAAAAGCAATCTGATCACTGCAGTCACAGGAGTCAGTCATGAGAAGTTGCAAGTCTTCCATCGCTGGATTTCCTACGCCTGCTTCGTCACGGCTCTCATCCACACCTTTCCGTTCATCATTTACAACATTCAGCAAGGACAGATGGTGGAGAAATGGAACACCTCTGTGGTATATTGGACTGGAGTTGTGGCTATCATTGCGCAAGCGTGGTTGACATTCGCGTCTTTGGCACCCATTCGGTAAGCCACCGTGATGAGACTCGCATACGTCGAATGTGCTGACCTTGACATAGATCCATGGGCTACGAGTGGTTTAAGTTCTCGCACTTTGTAGCAGCGCTTGTGTTCATGTTGTTCATGTTCTTCCATTGTGATCACACATTGTCCTCGTGGTATGTTCAAGAACCCCTGCCCCCTCACTCGCCCCAAACTAACCGACTAGGGACTACTTCATCGCCACGGGTGTTCTATTCTCCCTATCATGGTTGCATCGTCAGATCCGCATCTACTTCGAACACGGCATCGGCCACCAGGCCAACATCAGCCTAGCAGCCAACGGGTTCATCTGCGTCCGCATACCCACATCGTCGGTCTGGGATGTGGGACAGCACTTCTTCGTTCGCTTCCTGTCACTCGGGGTCCATGCACTCTCGATCCATCCATTCACTGCATGCTCGCTCTCAGGATCCAGTAACCATGTCGACGGCTCGGCCTCAGAGCTCGTTCTGTATATCCGGCCACAAGCTGGTTTCACCGCTCGACTTGCACACTACGCCGAGACCCACCCGAATGGAAACATGAGGGTACTACTCGACGGTCCATACGGAGGAGTCCACATGCAGAAGATCTCGAACAGTCAAAGACAACTCGTCATTGCCGGTGGTTCCGGCGCCGGGTGGTTACTCCCCATGATCACTACTTTCCTTCGACAGACACAGACCGGGATCAACAAGGCAGAAACGACGTCTCCTCGAAGCGCCAGAATCGTGCTTGCCACGCGCGATGTCGCCACCCACCGGTGGTTCGAGGAGACGCTCCGAGAGCTGCTGGCATCTTTCGGTTTACAGAAGACTCCGGCGAACCTAGAAATTGAGCTGTACTACACCGGACCTCACGACGGCACAGTCACTGCAGTGGGCTCAGGGCAGTTCTTACAGAAGCTGGACGAGCCCGAGAAAACTGCCGGCGCCCAACAGATACCAGTGCCAAGTGGTTCGGACACAGACTCGTCGTCAGAGACGGACAGGTCCGCGACTGTGAAGCACCACAATGGCCGGCCAGATCTACAAAGCATCATTCGCGCCGAAGCAACATCTCCCAGACTGGCTGGCCAGCTCGGCGTCTTCGTCTGTGGACCGGCGAGCATGCAAGTTGATGTGTCGAATGCTGTGGCTGCTCAACAGCTTGCAGTGCTCAGAGACGGGACCGCCAACGATGTTTACTTGCACATGGAGCACTTTTCATGGGCTTAGTTCGATCGAAGAATTCTAGCAGAGCATGAACTTGATGGCTACAAGTATGAGATCAGTAATTCTCGAAAATAATAATCTACCGCTTTTTCCGGCCAACAGTCATCGTCGATATGTCACGGTCAAGCATACTTTCGGTCGATTCATTGATCGCTTGATCTAGTGAAAGCCACTAGAGCACTTTCTCCGCCTCATTCACTAGAAATCCCTCCACTTCGCCTCAAAGGAACACAAGAAACGCATCAATGCTTCAAACTCTGCACCCTCCCCGTGTGCGGCGGTTGCCGAATCAACCTGACCGTCCCCAACCGCCCGAAATAATTTCCCGCGCTCTCTAGAGCACCTCTCCTAGCGTTAGTTGCCCGTCCACTCTTCTCCGTCTGCTTGTGATGAGTCGCCAGTAATGCTCGCTGTTGTGAAGTCGGTAGATGTTGCAGACTCCTGCGGTCGTTTTCGCGAAGGTGTGAGAGTTGGGTTGTGGAAGTTGAGGTTTGTCTTCGGGATCGTGATCGAGGAGTGGGTGACGTGATTAGTTGTTGGGAGGTAGTTGGCGAGTTCGAGACGTCGGCATTATCGGGGCCATCGTTGTGATAGTGGTTGTTATCGGTGGCTTCGCCTTGATCGGAGCTCTTTGAGCCAAAATCTCGCATCGAAGAAATGTCAGACATCGATTCCTCCATTCCAGCAGCAGCAGTAGCAGCAGAACGACTTGCACCACCGTCGCGATCTCTCCGTCTCGACGAATAAGTAGAAGAAGCGATCATTCTTCTCCTCGTGGTCTGCAACTCCTCCAAGCTAACTAGCCCGTCCATAGCCCCATAAAACGCACCGCCATCAGCAGAAGCATCATACATACAATGCCCCTTATCGACCATATGCCGCCTAACAGCTTCGCTCGACCTCAACTGCTTGCGGCAATAGAGGCATTCCCGGAGTTCGGTAATGACAGAGTGAAAATGTGCGAGTAAGGTAGTGAGGTCGATGAGTAGGCTCGCTGTTTGAATGTGGAAGCTGTGGGAGGTGGACATGTGGGAGAGGTTTTGCGGGAGTGACGAGGGCTGTGTTTGGGAACAGAAGAGGCAGGTGGTTGATGGGTCGAAGTTGAAAATGCCATCTTCATAGGTATGATGGCTTTCTTCTACCTGTGTCACTTCAACGGGAAGGTCGATTTGGGTCAAGTCCAACCCTGGTCTTGCTTGCATGACGGTCGTTGTTGTCGTCGTGGCTCCAGTTGTTTCACTGAGCATGGAAGTTTTGGGGTTGGTAGGGTAAGGGTTTGTTGTTATGATTGCGAATCAAGAGCAGTCACTAGTAGTACTGTATGCAAACCCTGAACGCGATATCGATTTGTGTGTGGTTGGTGAGGCGAGCAGTAATCGTGTTTCCAATGGCTGACACTATATACTCTTCGTTCATTGGTGACTTCCTTTCGAACGTGATCTTGGATTGCTCCGCTCGAGATGATCACAATGAGTCTTAACACGTGACACATTGGCAACCTGAAGGTGGAGTGGGCGCGACCGATCAAGACTCATAATGAGGAAGTAAAGGGAATAGGATATGCATGATTCCCCATCAACACACTTCATCGGTCACGTTGCGCACAGGTGCAACCATGAGAAGATGAAATTGCAGTATTCAGAGACTTTGCCGGTATACTTCCAATATTGATTAGATTAAGACTAGTTCGAATCAGCAGGTGCATACGCAAAAGCCGTTTCAAGCCTTCCACTCTGTAGTGAACAAATCATTGTCTGGCATGTACGAATGCCGGTCGGCGATCGACTCCTGGCCGTGCCCTATGTACAATTGAGGACAAAGACATGAAGAAGAGCATGCAACATGAAAGGAAAACGTTCGTGGTCCGAACCGCGGACTGTAGACTGTAGCAGTGGTGGTGGTCTGACACCACGTGGCCCAAAAAAAGAAAGATGGAGAACTCGCTCACAACGGACGAAAGAAATGTAGCAAAACAGAAAGACGTGCTGGTCCAGCTCAGCTTAGATCTCCATTGGATACCTCCCTGCGGGCGTCAGTCCCGTCGCCCCGATTCCTCCTCTAGGGAGTCCTCCTCCCACCCCACGGCCTCGTCCCCGGCCACCTCGACCTGAAGGTAAGCCTGGAAGGCTAAAGTCTGGATTTGCGGTGAGGATAACGTCTTCGCGACGACGTTGAGCAGCGCTGGCCGTTGATCCTGGGCCCTGGAGTCGGGAGCCGCCAGTTGGTCGCCAGGCGGGATTGATACCGCGCTGAGAGATTGAGGTGAAGTGGGAGGTGTCGGAGCCGGTTGGTGAACGCATGCCAGCAGGAAGGTTTTCGCTGGAGTCGCCTCCGCTAGGACCGTGTTGGTCTTCTATAGGCGGCGTGCTGTTGAGGTGGTCAGTGCCAGTCATTGCCGCAGCCGGTCCTATTGGTAATGGTGATTCGGAAGTGGGAGAGTGATTCACTATAGTGGGTATAGGATAGTTCGAAGTGGGGGAAGGCATACGATAGGCGGCGTTGGCACCTGGCGTCAGTGCCGACGGCAGTCCACTCCCACGCTGATTCTGATCCACGCCAGCATCCAACTGCGGATCACTAGCGAAGCGTGGGTCGACGTCCTCGTAATAATGTTCTGAGCCACCGCGTACGTGGCGAGGCGCAGCAGGACTTTGTTGTTCGATGGGTGAGGGTATGGCGGGAGCAGGGAAGCCATGTGACGGGCCGAACAGGTTGGACGATGGAAGTGTCGATGAGTTTTCTTCTCTCAATGGCGGCGATACAGGCCCGTTTGGTTGGTTTTCGTGTCCCCAACCTGCTCGAGGTGGAACATATCTGAAATGTGTGTCAGTGTTGAATAAGGACTGAGAGACGGAGTCTCGCCTTACTGTGCTGATGTGACGCCACGTGAATACACGCTTGTCGGACTCAATGGGTCACTTTCGTGACCACGAGCGGTCGCGTCATTGTATGCTGGCTGGTCTTGCTGCTGTAAATTGACCATCCCGGCCACGTCGTCATCACTGTCTCTCAGACCGTAAGGCGCAACTTGTTGAGGTATCGTGCCTGGTGGGCTTCCAGTACGCTCGTCCATCTCAATGGCCTGGCCGATAGCCAAGTCATCGCCGGGCGAAGGACCCCGAGCCACAAATTGGTCTTGCATGGATTGCGAACGTTGCCGATCGACATGTGCCATTCCCCCTTGAGGTCCATAGTAAGGGTCGGCTCCATAACCCGGTGGCGGCGGTCCACGAGGTCCAGGTCCCATTCCAGGAGGACCATACCCACCACGTCCTCTGCCGTTCCAGCCAGGAGGCGGAGGACCCCCACGGAAGCCTCCTCTGGGCCCATATCCACCTCTTGGTGGGCCATAACCTCCCCTCGGACCATATCCGCCACCTCTTGGGGGCCCGTAACCGCGAGGTGGAGGTCCGTATCCTCCTCTGCCTCTCATGTAGTTTGGCGGAGGGCCACCACGGCCAGCAGATCTGTTCGAACCGAGACTGCCCTGTGAATTGTGGTGCCTGAGACCGGGGGGCGGGAGATTGCCAGCCATGCCGACTGCTGCCATCGGTGGAATAGGGTTGCCATATTCGTCTCTGCTAGGTCTTCGTCCACCCATGCCGGGGCCTTGATCTGCGCCGGGAAGACCGTTCATGGGCATTGGTGGACGACCTTCCGCATATCCTGGCCTGCGAGAGCCACCGCCAGTGCTCGCAGAACGGATGCTCGGGTCTCTCATTTGGTTTGTAGGGTTCAATGGGGTCCTGTCGTCTTGGCTTCTTCGGCCACCGTCCTGGCTGTTGGTCTCTTGGCGTCTCATTTCGAAGGCGGAGTATTGTGCGGCACCTTTGGACTCGTCGATCTGAGTGCTGCCGCTCATTGGTGGCGGGCTGTCGGCTCTGGGAAGCTGGTCTGCAAGCATGCGCTGTTGACCAAGATTTTCGTAATAGTTCGTACCGTTCATGTCTGCATTCTCGGCAATGCGCTTTTTGCGCGCTTTCCTGCTAACAAGCGTGCGTCGCATGGCGCAAGTCACAACGCTGGATGCCACGATGAGGATCGTAGCCGCAAGCATGATCCAGCCACCCCATTCTACATGTGGAACGAATAGAAGGATATCAACGAGGAAGGCCAGAAGCGTGGTTAGCAGTGTTGGGATGGTAAGGATTAGAAGGGCCAGAAGGAAGCGAGGCGAGTGGCCAGGTGCGTGGAAGTGCGCAGCAATGGCTAGAGAAAAGCAGATCAAGACAAGTAGTGCGGCAATGGGATGCACAATTAGGATTGAAGACAGACTGGTCCGGGTCGTCGAAGGCAGCGAGAAGTCATCAGCGTTGTCACCAGAGAAGAGGCCGTCTGTAGAGGTGGTCAGAGTGTGCGCCTTTATAACCCGCCAGCAGCGATATTGCCGCGCAGTCTTTCTCACCTGTGGTATATCCAATCTGCGGGCCTTCGGAACTTTTGCCATTAGACCAGCCAAAGACACCAAAGTCATAACCCTGGTAGCTGCCCAACGGGATTGCCTTAATGATGGGTGTTGACAAGGTGCTTAGGAGCAAGAGTACGAAGGCGAGGAAGAAGATGATGGCCAGAGGCGTCGCAGGGCGCAACATGGCGGGCGACGGTGGAGGGATTCAAACGAGTGTGGTGTGATTTTGATAGTCGGAAAGTGGGTTTGCGCGAGGCTCTGGCCGGCAACCAGGTCGGACGGACGTTGGAGGGCTGCCGGGAAGGCGAGAGCGCGCGCACGCAGACAATCAGACGGGCGTTGGAAGGCGACGGAGCATACGGATGGAATGGATGTGTATGTGTATGGGTGTGGGTATAGAATGGTATCGGTCGGCGGTATGGGAGTGACTGAGTGGCCTGGTATGGGACGACGCAAGAGGTGAGTTGGCGATGGCGGCGCAGTGCAGGTGTCCGAGTCCAAGAAGGTCGCAGTCGCGGTCGCGGTCCAGTCCAAGGTGGAAGGTCCAAGGTCCAGGGCACCTTCCGTGTCTTTTTGCGGGGGGGGGGGATGGCTGTCTTGCTGTCCCTAGGCGAAGTATAAATGCCCTGCTGCCGATACGAGATGCGCCGGGCAATGCTCGGTTAGGCTGATTGATTGATGGAATTGATGGAATTGATGGAATTGATGGATAATGAACGAGTGATTGAACGAATGTATGCGTGAATGCGTTGTTGGTGAACGGGTGTCTGCTGCGGTACTGTATGGAGACAAGTTTGTGCTGCGTTTGGGCGTGCTGGCCACGAGGACCGTGTACTCAATTGCAAGAATAACGGCGTGCCCGTTCTACCCACTACGCAATGCACGGGACAGAGCTAAAATTGGGGGACGGCTCGCAGTAATGCCTTTGACTCCTTCTAGTTGCTGGCAGTCTTCTCCTCTGCCGAACGACGGCGCCGGTTTCACCATCCCACTACCTTTTCCCCATCAATCTGCCTGCCTACCCAAGTAATTTGATCATCTTTGTTGATTATTGCCATCCTGGAGGTCTGTCTTTTCCAGTCTCGTCCAGACGCTTGCTTTACCATACCTACAGTAAAGACCACTGCAAATGAACAGATATGCCTTATACTTTCCATCACTACAGCCACACCAGCCGTAAGATTGCCAATACATGAACCCTGCTCGCTAGTCCTTTCGCCTAGCCATTGCTGGCAACGAACGCGTCCACATGCTCTTTCGCTCCTTCATCGCCACCATCTTTCTCATCTTTTCCATGTCATCCATCAGTGCCACGCCATCTTATCCGCGTACATACTACCCTCGTTCTGGTCAAACCGTTTGCTCACACAACCTTAGCTTCGTTTAATAAGCACAGATGGAAGGACGACCTCAGTCCTCAGTCCATGCACCGGGGCCGCTCCGATGCTGTGTCCACTCGCACTGTAATCAATACTAACCCCCACCGGCAGACGGCCATGCCTGTCTCTCAGCGGCAGCAATTGTAGGTACAGTAGTATACAGCTACACACATGCAGTCCTGCGTTACTTCGTGTGACAAATGCATTTACTCCATGACATTTGATTGAACATGTAATGTCAGCATCCTCCTTCCAACTTGGCATGTTTCGACTTGTGCAAGCTTCGACTTTCCGTCACAGTGCTTCAGAAGAGTCCAGACGGAAGACGAGACAGCCTTATGTTTCGGAAGCACTTCCCTGTTTCGCTCCCTGCAACCAACATGCAAACCAGATAGAGTTCATGCCCAAAGAATCGAGTTCTCTTCAGTCATCTCCTCGCCGGACATCGAATCACCACTACCATGCACTTCTCACACCTTTCCCTTCGACCTTGTCTCTTAAACTCCCAAGCACTCGGCTGGCGGCTAGCCACATGCATTGCACCTTGCTGTTGCGAATCAACCAGAACACTGCTCGCATCAATCAGCTTGGATGTGTACGCATGATGCTAATGATAAGCAACAAACCCGTGCATCACTCGGCCTATGAATCCACAAGCCCCGTGTGATAACTCGAGTGGAAATGTGTGTTGATACCGTTGTGGACTTAGCTCCTCCTGTGAAAGCAAGCAGTTTAGGTAGTCAGCCCCACTCAAGTCGGTGCGGCTGAGAGTTGGGTAGCATGTGCAGTCTCACGCGACCTCTTGCGCGCGCGTAGAAGACGCGATATCCTCCATTGTGTTTGACAAGACGGATCTTCGGCTTTGCCTGTCTGCAGTCGTCACACCCTTCCGGCAAACAATAAGGCACAATACAATAAGGTACACCATCATACCTTGGTGTTGCTGATACCCCCCACCTTACCCTCACCCGAGACATTGTCTGGAACCTCACCATGTTCCTCCTCCCGAATGATCGTAAGCCTCGAGCACACTCCAGATCCAGAAGTCGTTCTCGTTCGCGAGACCCCAGTCGAACCCCCAAAGCACCCTCGCCGCCCTCCATTGAGGATCCGCCTAGCAGATATGACTACCCGCCGGAGCCACAGTCAAGCTCAGCGGACTACGGGTATCCCAACAGTACCGTGACGGCATCTTCTTATGAGGTTCGCACGCCTGGAGGCGTTTCCAGGGATAGGCCACCCTACCCATCACAGTATCCTGAGGACCCGACACCTTATCCACCAGACGCCTCTTACTGGAACGATTTCCCGCCGTCGGAACGCCCAGGCTATGTGCAACCACCAGACGAACGGAAATATGCGGGCAGATCGCTCGAAGATTCCGACGACGACCTGGCGTATGGTATGCCCGTAAAGTCAGGCCGAGAAGACTCAAGACATGCCTCTTACAACACCAGCTACCCCCAGCAGCCTGGATACGTAGCCAAGCCGCAGGAAACCAAATCCTCAGCTCAATACCGTTACACTCCAAGCAACGCGAGTGGTGGACCCCAGTACTCATCTAGCTCGTATCAGCCTCCCCAAAAGTACCAGTATGCACAGCCGCCAGAGAAAATCACCTACACCAGTAAGCCAGTGACCTCACCGCAGTACACTCAAACGCCACCCCAGGAGACACGCCAGAACATCACTCGATCCTACAGCCAGAGCAACAATAATCCCTCCCAACGAGACGCGCGGGTGGTGGAAATGAGGCCTGACGCACTCGACCCAGACCGAGATTCTCGCAAATCCAAATCGAAGTCAAAGTCCCATCGTCTCTCCGTCAGCAGTCAGCAGCCGCAAGGCTTAGGACCTCGCATGGATCGGTTGAGCGTGAGTGGTGATCGACCAGACCTCAGCGGGATGGGTGGTGGCAATCTGCCTCCCCCAAGCCCAATGCTCGAAGCCTACCACGGAACCTACCAGCAACTCTCCCCTATGCCTTCAGCCATGCGTCTAGACTCCGACAGCGACCTAGACGATCTGCAACCCCTCTCCTATAACCCTGGAAACGGCCACCAAAATGACAAGCTTGCCCTCGCCAGTGCCTCCAAGAAGTCATCGCGGCGAGTAGTCATCTACGACCCCGAAGCCGACACCGCCACACTCGCCTCAACCCTCTCCTCCCGCAAACCTTCCGCCAACCCAATCTGCGATGTTCTCCCGCCTCTCACTCATGATCAGATGCTCTCGCTCCGCAAAGAGTACAAGAAGCAAGTCAAGATCCAAGGCAAAGGCATTAACCTCTCCAAACACCTCAAACTGAAATTTCCCCCTTCTTCCTCCAACTTCGGCAAAGCAGCACACGTAACGTCTCTCGGCCGCTGGGAGAGCGAAGGCTACTGGGCGAATTTCTGGTACCAGTCCGCCTCTTCGCGTCGCGAACTGCTGATTGAAAGTCTGATGGGTCGCTCCAATGCCGAGATCCGCGAGATCAAAGACGCTTTCAAGGACAAGCGCTACGGCGACAGTTTGACGCGATGCATGGAGAAGGAGCTGAAGATGGACAAGTTCCGGACTGCTGTTCTTATGGTGTTGGAAGAACGCAGGCAGGAGGAACAGGATGTCTACCCGCCCGAGTACCGCGACCGCGACGTCGATGTTCTTGCTAAGAGCATCCGGGCCCGCGAGGGTGGTGAGACGGCCATGCTAGAGATCATTGTGCGTCGTAGTGATGCGCACTTGCGCGAGGTGTTGCGCGTTTACGAAAATCTGTACGGGGAAAACTTCGCGAGGGCTGCGTTGCAGAAGTCGGGCAACTTGGTTGTGAGTTCCAATTTCGTCTGTGTTTGCACATGTCCCTGAGCTAACTTATTTTTCAAAACCAGGGCGAAGTAATAGCGCACATCCTCAATGGCGTAATCAACAAACCTGCCCGCGACGCCCTACTCCTTCACCATGCAATTGTAGACGTAGGGGACCGAAGCAGCAGCGGTAGCAACGGTGGCGCCAAAGACGAACTGCGCTACGAACTTCTTATCTCGCGCTTGGTGCGTTTGCACTGGGATCGAGGGCTTCTGCAGAGAGTCAAGAGGGCTTACGGCGACAAGTATGGACGGCCGTTGGAAGAGGACCTAGAGGATGCTACCAGAGGCGATTTGAGGGAGTTTGTGTGGGAGCTGGCTAGGACTTGAAAGGTGATTGGATGAGTCGCGAATATGCCGAATTACTTCACAAGAGTTGAGACGCTACGCCACGATGATAAGAAGAGAAAAGACGTGGTTTACTTTGATCGAATCATCAAGACTACCTCAAGACATTAACCAATCTCGTATCTAAAAGCCATTCCTGCTCATACACAACTAACAGAGAACCAGATGAATGGGAGTTTTGAAAAAGGAAAAAAGAGACAAGATATGGGTGAGACACAGGTGTAACATCCGAAGGGAAACCACCCTTCGTACACGAGCAATGTCACGAGACCAGGCAATCGATGGAGAATGTATACAGGCAAGAGGACGTTCCAGGGGTTGTGAGGGAGTTTGTCCAAATGGGGAATACACGGAAAGAGTCATTGTGATTCATTGTGAGTGAAAGTACACTTGTACGATGTGACAATGCTGATGGGTCATCTTCTCACTCCGCCTACGACTGATTATTCTTGTCTGCACCTATGCAAACCATGGCAAAGCTGTGATTGATTAGAGCAATGGAATGGTCTGTTGGTCTGGCCGGGCGTCGGTAAGTATATACTCACTGCGCCATTCACTTGCAGTAACGTCACGGGCAGGGGGTTCTTCTGGAAGTCTCACCTCAGCATGGCATGTCGCGTGCTGATCTACATGTGCCATTGAGAAGTACGTTGTTGATCATGTGGTGGATAGACGATATGAGGGGAATGTGCCATCTTTTTTGCTGAAGTGATGCGTTGAAGACGTCATGAAGAAGAGGTGAAAGTCTATATCGGTCACGCTGTTGGATGAGGCGGGTTGGGCGGCAAAAGTTGGCTGTAGGTTGCGACTGTGTCGTAAAGGGGTAACAGGAGCAAGACGGCAGATTAAGCAGCCCTTGGTGGATTGATGCAGTCTGGGTTGTTTGTGGTGACCACTCGTTCTCCAATGGCAAGACGGACTCATCTTCGTTTGTTCACAGGGCTGACCTACCTTGTCAAGATGGATGCCTTCAACACGGCCGTCCTTGAAAGTACAAATGGAAAGAACGGCACCAGTTTCAGGCTTTTTGACGATCTTAATTTTTGGTAGGCGAGAAAAAGAAATCCCAACCGCATGAGTAACGCATGGGAATAGAATCATCAATGAGCCTGAATCCGCGGCATCCTCGCACTGGAAGAACTTTTCACAACAGAGCTCGCCGGGGGGGAATATGCACATCTCTCCTTGCCGCAATGCGTATTTCTCGTGGTCGTACACCGAAACTCCACTCCAGAAGAAAGAACAGGATGTTTTTGTGTGTCCGGCTCCAACGTCTTTCATTCCATTGCTGCGGCACATTCGTATCGTAGGCTCGGACGACCCTGCTGCCAGGACAGCCTTTTCAACCAGCCCAGCATCTCCAGGCCGTCCCGGCCGTGCCACATTCAATGTTCCGTTGGTCGCATCGCCACCTTTCACCACTCCTCCAGATCCATCATCGTGGCGAGTGCTCTACTTCCTGCGGAAAGAGCAGCCCTCGGTAAGACGGGCCTTGCCACCGGTGGGCTGGCAGAGGACCTGGGAGCAGCCGGCGCAGACAACGACGGTTTGGGCGTGCGAGAAGACGGTGGTGATGGTGAAGCAGCCGGGGCACTTGACGTCCATGAAGAAGGAGCGGGGGCCGGGCACAAGGGTCTGGCGGGCATGTATGTTAGATGCTGCGACTCAGGGTGGCGGTTCGGTGGTGGAGGGGTATGTATGTACCTTGAGCTTGTGCTGGCGGGCCTCGTGCTGAGGGCTAGGGTTGAGAAGGTCGACGGCGAGAACCTGCAGAGAGATGCTGCGTTAGTCTAGGATGTTCGCGGTATGCATGTACATGGCCCATCTGGCGGCGACGGCGGCGGTGCGCAGAGTTTGCTGTCGTGTGCGGCGGCACTTCCTCCTCTTTTCCGTCGGCCAGAGTATCGGTATTGCATTACGACGTACCATATTGGCGGCTTCCTGATTTCAATTGACTGATTTCGGTTGCGTCGTGGATCGTTTTCGATGGTGTCGTCGATGGGGACTTGTGGTATCGTGCGTGAATCCAGGTGGCGGCAATTTCGTGCGCGGGCGATGTGGATGGTGGCTCGAGCGTTTTGATCTCTCCGCCAAGATTTGATGTGGAGGTCAAAGTCACGTGCCATCGGCGTTTCCCTAAGTTCACCCCGACACCAGCTGTCCGTCCACCATCGAGCTAGTGCCAGGCAAGCCCAAGGGACATGTAGCCAGACCGTATCCAAATTAACTACTGTCCCGACCTTCAAGTTGTTTTATGACGCTCCGCTAAAGGAGCCACCACGCGCGCATCATGGCTTACAACAAGAAGGACGAAGATGAAAACTCCGTCGTCAAGGTCGACCGCACCTCTGTCTTCCAGGAGGGTAAGCACCCGAAAGGAGCCCCGTCGTCCATCGTCACCCCAATCGACAACTTCAGGCTGACACTCCTGTATAGCCCGTGTATTCAACACATCCCCTGTGTCGCCGCGAAAATGCCGTATTCTCCTTACCAAGATCTCTCTCCTCCTCTTCACCGGCGAGAAGTTCCCTACGAATGAAGCCACCGCCCTCTTCTTTGGCATCTCCAAGTTGTTCCAGAACAAGGATGCCTCCCTACGCCAGATGGTCTACCTTGTAATCAAGGAGCTGGCCAACACAGCCGAGGATGTCATCATGGTTACGAGCAGTATAATGAAGGACACGGCCATGGGAAGCGACGTTGTGTACAGAGCCAATGCGATCAGAGCGCTGTGTCGCATAATAGACGTAAGTTGAGCGAGGACCATTGAACTGGGTGTTGGGGGAGAAATGTACTAAGACGCAGCAGGCTTCCACCGTGCAAGCCATTGAGCGCAACATCAAGACCGCAATCGTCGACAAAGTGCCCTCTGTTTCGTCTGCCGCACTGGTTTCCTCATATCACCTTCTTCCTGTTGCGAGGGACATCGTGCGAAGATGGCAGAGCGAGACACAAGAGGCGGCATCGACAAGCAAGTCCTCTGGCGGATTTATGGGCTTCGGCGGTTCGAGCTCTCACACTATGGCTGCATCCAACACAAACTACATGACACAGTACCACGCCATTGGCCTGCTCTACCAGATGCGGTCACACGATAGGATGGCACTGGTCAAGATGGTGCAACAGTACAGTGCGCAAGGAGTTGTCAAGTCGCCCGCAGCACGTGTCATGCTGGTCAGACTTGCTGCCAAGTTGGCAGAGGAGGACCCTGGTCTACGGAAACCGATGATGAAGTTGCTCGACGATTGGCTCAAGGACAAGAGCGAGATGGTCAACTTCGAAGCCGCAAAGGCGATCTGCGACATGCCCGACTTGACCGATGCAGAGGTCGGCCAAGCCATTCACGTCCTTCAGCTCTTCCTCACTTCGCCCAGAGCCGTCACGAAGTTCGCCGCCATTCGCATCCTGCACCAGTTCGCTTCATTCAAGCCTGATGCTGTGAGGCAATGCAACCCCGATATTGAGAGCCTCATCTCCAACACCAACCGCTCAATCGCCACCTTCGCAATCACCACTCTCCTCAAGACCGGCAACGAGTCTAGCGTTGACAGACTGATGAAGCAAATCAGCACATTTATGAATGACATCACCGATGAGTTCAAGGTCACTATCGTCGAGGCTATCCGTACGCTCTGCCTCAAGTTCCCCTCAAAGCAAGCGGGCATGCTTGCTTTCCTCTCTGGCATCTTGCGTGAAGAGGGTGGTTACGAGTTCAAGCGCAGCGTCGTTGAGAGTATTTTCGACTTGATCAAATTCGTTCCCGAAGCCAAGGAGGAGGCACTTGCACACCTGTGCGAATTTATCGAAGATTGCGAGTTCACCAAGCTTGCCGTTCGTGTTCTCCACCTGTTGGGTGTTGAGGGCCCCAGAACCGCCCAGCCGACAAAGTACATCCGCTACATCTACAACCGGGTCGTATTGGAGAATGCCATCGTACGCGCCGCTGCTGTGACTGCGTTGGCTAAGTTCGGTGTTGGCCAGAAGGACGCTGAAGTCAAGAGCAGCGTGAATGTGCTGCTGACTAGATGTTTGGATGACACTGACGATGAAGTGCGCGATCGTGCTGCGCTTAACTTGCGCTTAATGAAGGAGGATGACGAACTTGCGGGCAAGTTCATCCGCAACGGTAAGTTCTTTTTCATTTTTAGCCGTCTCTATTGAAGCCATCACTGACGATCGCTCCTCCAGATTCCATGTTCTCACTCCCTATTCTTGAAGACCAGCTTGCACACTACGTGAACGGCGCCAATGCCGAGGCCTTTGCCGATCCCTTTGACTTTTCTAACGTTCCTGTCGTCACACGGGAGCAGTCTCTTGCCGAAGACCGCACCAGGAAGCTCACGACCGCAACACCCACACTCAAGGCCCCATCTGTTGGACCCAAGAAGGTCGACGCCGCCAACGCTGCTCAGGCCGCTGCCAACGCCACCGTCGCTTCTCAAAAGTACGCCCAGCAGTTGCAGACGGTCCCCGAGTTCCGAGAATACGGTGCACTGCTCAAGAGCTCTCACAATGTCGAGCTCACCGAGTCCGAGACCGAGTACGTTATCAGTGCTGTCAAGCACCTCTACAAAGAACACGTCGTCCTTCAATTCGACATCAAGAACACTCTGTCAGACTACGTCCTCTCCGACGTCTCTGTCGTCTGCACGCCATCCGCCGTCGATGACGAAGACGAAGATGCTGCCTCCGAACTTGTCGAAGACTTCATCATCCCCGCTCCAATGCTCAAGACCGACGAACCCGGCACCGTGTACGTTTCCTTCTCACGCCCAGCAGAGCCTACCTTCCTCGCTGCCTCTTTCACCAACATTCTCAAATTCACCCTCAAGGAGATCGACCCTGCAACTCAAGAACCGGAAGAATCTGGTTACGAAGACGAGTACCAGGTCGGAGACCTTGAGCTTTCCGGTGCAGACTACGTCGTGCCCGCTTTCGCCGGCAGCTGGGACAACATCTGGACCGGTCTGGCCGATGCTGATGCTGCGGAAGAGACTCTGCAGCTCAGCAACGCAAAGAGCATCCAGGACGCGGTTGAGCTGCTCGTCACAGCTCTCGGCATGCAACCGCTCGAGGGCAGCGAGATCGCTCTCTCGGGCTCGACTCACAGCTTGCGTCTCTACGGCAAGAGCGTGTCTGGCGGCAAGGTTGTCGGCCAGGTGCGTATGGCGTACAGCGCGAGTCGCGGCGTCACGGTCAAGATTTCCGCTCGCAGTGAGGAAGAGGGTTTGGCCGCGCTTGTTGTCGGTGGAGTGGCTTAGGAGGCTAATTGGGATGGTGAGAAGAGTGCGCGCATGGATAGTGTTGTCGGCTCTTTGATTTTTGGACGTGGAGATGCAAATGCTGCTCCGTCCATTGTGCTGGACGAGAGGCTGATTAAAAGCTTGACCTCTGTCATGGGTAGCGTGGGTGGCGTGGGCGTTTCGGGCGCTGAAATGCGAGCGGAAAAAGCGGAAGAATAGGCGGTCTGTGAAGTTTCCATCCTTTCCACCGTCTGTCTCTTCGCTAATTCTCGACTTGTTGCTGTTATTGAATATGTCAGTTTTGTTTACGCTTTGCTTTTTCACTATGGATGTGGAAAATAAGGCAACGGGATGACTAGCTAGATTAGAAAGAAAAATGTCACGAGCCCTGCAAGTACTTCCATTTGTCATCTTGCTTTGGTTCGACGCCTTCTTTTAGTTAATGATGAGTCTAGAGGGCTTCTTCCCAAGTCGTTCTTGTCCAACGATCGATTTTAATCAATACACGCGAATCACGTGAATGTCTTCGGAACAGTTGGTAACAAGAGAGATCTTATCGACTTTACATTCATTGTTCTAGGCCTGCGTTGGACCTGAAACCATTCGAATCAACAATCGTCAGAAGGGTTTCACTATTCCCCAAAGAGCCATTTCGTACACTATACAAGCATCCAAAGAGTCACGCCAATTAGAGACCACTCTGGCCCGTGATCTTCGTAAACGCCTCGCGGTACTTGCTTGCGGTCTCGGCGGCGACTTCCTCGGGCATTCCCACGCCGTCCTTACCCTTGAGACCAGAGTTGGTCAACCAGTCTCGGAGGAACTGCTTGTCGTAAGACGACTGTCCTCTGCCAATGGCGTACTTGTCCGCCGGCCAGAAGCGCGAGCTGTCGGGAGTCAAGACTTCGTCAACCAGCACAATCTCGCCCGCCTCGTCGAGGCCAAACTCGAACTTGGTGTCGGCGATGATAATGCCGCGCTCCTCGGCGTACTGGCGGGCCTGCATTGAAACGGTTAACTTCGACTGATAGCGAGTAAGGACAGTGAGTACGCACCTTCTCGTAGATCACAAGACTGGCCTCCTCGACCCTCTTCGCTACACTCTCGCCAACGATCTCGACAGCTTTGTCACGCGAGATATTCTCGTCGTGTTCGCCCTGTTCGGCCTTGGTAGAAGGAGTCCAGATAGGCTTCTCGAGCCTCTGAGACTCCTGAAGTCCGGCGGGCATCGGCATGCCGTGGACAGTGCCGTGCTTCTTGTACTCGGACCAGGCTGAGCCGGTGATGTAACCGCGAACGATGGACTCGAGCGGCACAATATGGTAGCGGCGCACTTGCATGCTGCGCTTGTCGAGTTGAGAGCGCGCCTCCGAAGGGATGTTGGAGGGGAGGTCAGCGCTCAAGAAGTGAGTCTTGAGAGAGGGCAGCCAAGTGGCGATCAAGTTGAACCAATGTGCCGAGAGTTGTGTGAGAAGAGCGCCTTTGGCAGGAATGCCCTGGTTCGGTTATCAGTAGGTGTATATACTCGTGTCTTCTGATTTGTGTTGTACAGTAGCGGTCATCCAAGTTATACATATATTACAACGCATGAATGACGTCGAACAATGAGAAGAAGACAACAACTGCACAAGCAAATCTCAAGATTAAACATGTCGATGAAAGAAGGCGAAAATCAAAAGACTAACTTACATTGTCGAGGATAACATCGTAAGCCGAAATGCGATCAGTCGCGACAAACAGCAGCGTCTGGTCGTCGATCTCGAAAATCTCGCGCACCTTGCCAGAAGCGATCTTCTTGATGTTGTACTGGCTGAGGTCGACTTTGGTGACAGCGGTAGATGAATGGGGCGACGACATGGTTGTGATGAGCGAGAATGTGTTGACCTCGGTGTTTGGATTAGTGTAGTTGTTTCTGCACTACAATGCGTGGTATTTGTGGTAGTCAGTCGTGTCAGTCGTGTCGTGTCGTGTTGTGAGTCTTTCTTTTGGTAGTTCCTCGGGACTTCAAGGTCGCGAAGTCGGAGAATTTGCGTTGCGTCACGGGCAGGATCTGTCTTTCGAGGCCGTGGCCGCTTTCACTGACCACAACCTACTTTCATCCTTCACTTCACCTGGACTACAGTGGTTCAAGACGGGCTGGTCCAATCAATCTCGCACGCCTGGGCAACAGGGTGCTTTTACTGACTGACTATGCCGCCCTATACACTTACACTGTTACACGACACCCGATGAATCTCATTCTCCTCAACCATAATTGGGAAAGCCAGGATTGCCTCAAACTCACGCTAGCGTGACTAAGGTAGTTGTGATGTATAATATGTGAACCAAAGCTATCACGCTTCAAGAATGGCTTGTTGGTTCTGACTTTTGAATCGCCAATTCCTCGGACTGTAGAAATGAGAAAATGACAAGCCTGAACATGGCATGTTTTGCCAACAAACGGGAACAAGGTGAAGATATTGAGAGGCACATCTCTGTTATATTTTCCTCACTCATAGAGTGAGCGTCTGGTAATTGTAAGGACAGAATAAACCAAAATGGAGACAAGGTCGCGCCGAAGAAGTAAAAGGAAAGAAACAACCCAAAGCATTCACCCATGCTGCCCGCACAATACGCCCAAATACCCAATGTCTAGAAGCCCCAAAACCCAATGTCTAGCTAGTGTCGAGCCCCGCCTGTGTATCGCCGCCTGTTGTCGAAGATGCAACGATCTATCTGCACACTTTTACATACCACACTTGGCCTTGCAAGTGTCAACCGCACGAACGAGGTTGGCAGGCAAGTTCTTGCGGAACTGGTCAACACTGCTCGGGTCGAGCTTGTTGCCACCTTCAGTAACGCCAAGGGTGATGTCCACAATGTCCTCGCTGAGCGTGAAAAAGTTTTGAGCGACTTGGCTGGTGCCAGGCTGAGCTGAGTTCAGAGCAGCAACAAAAATGGATCGCTCGCAAGTCGGGTTGAACTGGAAGTGGATGCTGCCCTGGGGGAAGATGGTGGCTTCGAATTGCTGAAGGGTGGTGTTGAATGGGAAAGAAAGCGCATTGATATTCTTGGCCGCGGCTTGGAAAAGACCGTTCTCCATCACAAAGCCGACTTCGAGCTCGCCTTCGACAACGGTCAAGAACTCAGTGGCGCGAGGGTGCGTGTGTGGGGAGTTCATTCCGCAGGGCTCTAGGAAGGCCACGGCACCTGCGATGCCTTGGGAGCCCTCCTTTCCAGCCACAAGGAAGGGGAAACTCTTCTCATCGGCCACCAGGATGCGGCCACCTTCGCCGCCGACTGGGGCGGCTTTGAAGTCGAAGGTGAGCTGTTGGTGGACTTCTTCCGGATCGGTGATGGGGATCAGCTTTTCCACGTCGTGGTCGACCGAGAGCAACTCCTGCAGAATGTCGACTTGGGTCAGATCGGCGTCGAGTTGTTTGGCTAATTTCGCGGCTGCGGTGGCGTTGATTGTTGATGAGACGAATGAGGGGAAGCCGCTTGTTTGACTACCGCTGTCGCTACCGCTCACACTGCTGCTGTAGCTGCTTTTGGAGCTCGAGGTAGATGCCTCCATCATGGAGCTCGAAGTAGAGCTGGGCCTAGTGAGGGTGGTAAAAGAAGAAGTGTAGCCCGAATAAGGAGCCGGAGCCATGTCGACGGGCTTTGCTTGGGCAGCACCAACGATCAGGGCGGCCATGGCGATCTTCATAATGGCAGACATTGTTAATTCTGAATTGGTTGGTTGGCTGTATTGAGTTGAAAGAATGGGATTTGTGCTTCGAATGATTTTTCTCCCTGGCGGAAAGAGTGTGCGATAACTAGAAAGAGACAAGAAAGTAAGAAAGGAAACAAGAAAAGCGGGATGCAAGAGTTGGTAGGTTGATGAGTTCGGTTGCTTTGTGATGGAGAGCAAAAGAAGGGAGTTGACTATGATGAGGCACTCATGTCTTATACATAATATTCTGAGCAAGCGTCTCTACCGTAGTATAGAGCTATGTGGTGTTGGCATGTTGGTACTGGCGCAAGCTGATGTTGTCATGCACGAAGAAAGACTAGGCACTGCGGTTGCGACGCCGAAACCAAGTCGCTGATGTGAGCGGTGATATGCAAGGCCTCCAGTCTGCTGAAGTGTTATAGGGAACATATCAAAATCGAGCGCATGAAATCTCACCGAATGCACCGCAAGTGCTGCGCCCAGTAAGCACTAGAGTCGAATTCAGCGGGTATTGAGCGAAGGGTGGCTTTGACGTGCAGAATTTCAGAAATGGGGCTACCAACTCCTTTTGTGCCCGCTACCGATCCTTGCAATGGCAGCTTACCGTGACCGTACTGATCCTGCAAACCTCCCAATCAATCGCTACACGTCAAGTGACAACAGTACATCTGACACGCCTTTCATCTGACAGACAAAGAAGAGCGACAAGCCTTTTTGATTGACAAGCTTAGCCAAATCAAGCATCGATGCAATGGCAAGAGGAGAGATGATTGATTTTGGAAATTGCGCGATGGCAAACGCCTTACGCCATGAAGGCACCAGCGGTGATGAAAAGGACTATTGTCATGAGATGTTGACTGCTCGTGCTGGGAGGTATCATACTTTACTACGCCTGCAGTGTCGTTCCAATCGTCTCCATGCTGGTCTCGTAAGCGTCATCAACAACATGAAGTCCTTCATTCGATTCGTGAGCATCGTAGCGTTCTATTGGAGTCAAACCACGTAATCCTCATTGGTGTTCGTTCGTTCGTTCGTGTATTCATTCCAGATGAGAGATACAATCAGCTGCCCTCACGGGGTAAGCTGAATGATACCCGGCAGAGCACCGACAGAAGTCGTGTTCTGCCTGTTGAAGAACTCAAGCCGGTCGTGTCAAAGCCTTGACCATAGATAGTTCGGGTTCACGACTGCTCCGAAGGCGGCGCAAACGCGCGTATGAAACGTCGTTTTCGGATGTGGATCGACTTCGCATCGAAAGCTGAAGCATTTCATTCATCAAGCGTCGATGATATCGTCGATTCCAGTCTTCAGAACTGAAGCGTACGTCCGTTGGTTGCTTTGTCTTCCGTCCTCGCCAGCCTCCATGTCGAACGATCGCGATGCACTACTCGGTTCCGGCGAGCTCATTGCCTCTTCCCAGTCAATGGGTTTCCCAACTGGACTCAACATACGACGTCGAAGTCTTCTCGCATTGGCGCTTCCACTGTGATCGTTCGGGTCGTCGGTGTCTGTATCTCCGTTCTCGCTATTCGTGGTCTGACTGTGAAGCCGCTTAAAAACACGCAAACTGGTACGCTTGCTCAATCGCCTCTGCAATCGTTTTTGTATCATTTCCAGTTCCTCTTCTTGCTCATCGCAATTGAGCTTCGAGAATCGATCGGAGATGCCAGAGTCGGATTCTGGTTCGGAATCATCGTCAGAGTTATCGGCTTCGGATTGACTTTCGCTTAGGTAATCCTCAGCTTCCTCAAGCTCTGCAGGCGATATGGCGTCGGCGCCGACCATAGACCCAAATTCATTGTCAGCGAGCTCGACAACTAGTACGCCGTCTGAAGCAGTCCGCTTCAGCACTTTCTTTGCTGGCGAGATGGTTTCGGTGGGGTGTATCGACGACGCCGGCGAGTTGGAGAGGTCCAAGGGACGCTTATACTTGGCAGGCGTGTAAGGCGGCGTGGCCGGAGAGTTTTGGGTGGAGAGGCTCGTTTGGGATGTGAATGTAAAGCTTGACTTTGCGTGGAGCGTTGCCATCGCTTATTCAGCGGCGGTCCAGCCGATGGCAGCCAGAAGATGCAAGGAAGCGCGATGAGCGGCAGTCCGGTGGAGCAGGCACACCCAGATGTGGCCAGTGGTAGTGCTTGATGATGTGGTTTTCCCGGCGCAATCCAAGCAATATCATGATGTTACTGCTTGGAGAGAAGGCGAAGTCGATAGCAGCACCGAGCTGTCTTATCCGGGAGTGAGACGTGTGTTGCTGAAGGCTGTCTCACGGTGGCGTAATTGAGAGGGTATTGGCGGGCCGAAAGTCAGATGGTGGCGAGGCGAGAGGGTGGTGAAGCGTAAAGAGGAGAGTGTAAGTATGTAAGTAATAAGATGTTGAGAGGTGTAAGGCGTATATCAAGGCGGCTCCTTGCTTTGACGGAGGATGTTGGGCTGCAACGGTTCGCAGCGGCTGTCAGGCAGCGATAGGGCAGAAGAGTGGCTATTGGCTACAGCCGGTGAGAATTCCGGTAGCGGCAGTGGGAAGTGAGGTAATGTAGGCGTGTAGTTGGACGGTGGACGGAAGCCCAAGAATGGCGTGGAAGTGAGAGGAACTGTGTTGAAGGAAGAGAGAGAGAGAAAGCAGTAGTACATACCACTAGCATGCTACCGACCTAGTCACCACATCACCATTCTCTGTGCTGTACGTGCGGGAAACCTCGGGCACGGAAGAATGTGGGCGGTGGGAGCGTGCAGTAGTAGTACATGCTAAGGTGGGAGTAGCTGGCGCGGTGCATACCACTAGAAAGACACTTCGCTTACACGTACTGTAAAAATAATGTATTGTACTGTGACTGTATACACCTGCCATGGGAAGCGAGATGCCCCGTGTGGTATTTACACACGTGCAGGCAGGTAGTCTGTTGTTAGTCTGCATTAGTTGATCCTTGTATGCGCATACTGACCGGTACTGTAGTAGTAGTACTGTCGATAGTATCTCTAGCGAATTGATCTGTGATTCACCACATAAGGAACAGTACAGGCATGCCATGCCATGGCAAGAGAAGAAGAGGTGGCGGCAGCGGCATTGCGGGTTCAGCCGCGAGCCCCGATTCACAGGCGCAATCCCGCTAGCTTGAGCCCTGTCGATGTCAGGTAACGTGGACAGCAGCCAGCCAGCCAGCCAGCCAGCCAGGAGGAGTGAACATCCAACAAACACGTCGCCATACTCCCACCACTACCACATCCACCGCTCCAACACCCACACTCCTCCTTCGAGCGCGCTCCTATCTACCGCGCTCCCTCCCTTCTCTCTGGTATCGCGCGCTGCCAATGCCTGGAGCTTTGGCTCTCACACATTAGCCCAGCATGCAGTCCTCCCCAAACATGCTCACTAAATTCGTGAGTATGCTCCATCGTCCATTACATGCCACGCCGCTGATCGACCGCTTGTAGGAATCCAAATCCTCCAGAGCAAAGGGCATCGCTTTCCACCCCAAGCGACCATGGATTCTTGTCTCCCTTCACTCTTCGACCATCCAGCTGTGGGATTACCGCATGGGAACCCTCATTGACCGCTTTGAAGAACACGATGGCCCAGTCAGAGGCGTTGACTTTCACAAGACACAGCCCATTTTTGTGTCAGGAGGAGACGATTACAAAATCAAGGTGTGGAGCTACCAGACGAGGAGATGTCTTTTCACTCTCAACGGACATTTGGATTACGTGCGCACCGTCTTCTTCCACCCCGAACTGCCATGGATTATTTCCAGCTCCGACGATCAGACAATCCGAATCTGGAACTGGCAAAACCGCTCGCTCATCTGCACCATGACCGGCCACAACCACTACACAATGTGCGCACAGTTCCACCCCAAGGAGGACCTGGTGGTCTCTGCCTCGCTCGATCAGTCTGTAAGAGTGTGGGATATTTCGGGCTTGCGCAAGAAGCACTCGGCGCCGACATCCATGTCTTTTGACGACCAGATGCGGGGATCACAGGCCAACCAGGCGGATATGTTTGGAAACACCGATGCAGTGGTCAAATTTGTGCTGGAGGGACATGACAGAGGTGTCAACTGGGTCTCGTTCCACCCTACGCTGCCTCTCATCATCTCAGCCGGCGACGACAGATTGGTCAAGCTTTGGCGGATGAGCGAGACCAAGGCGTGGGAAGTGGACACCTGCAGAGGTCATTTCCAGAATGCGTCGGCAGCCTTGTTCCATCCACACCAAGATTTGATACTCTCGGTTGGCGAGGACAAGACTGTTCGTGTCTGGGATCTGAACAAGCGCACATCTGTCCAGAGCTTCAAGCGCGAAAATGACCGGTTCTGGGTGATCGCTGCTCACCCCGAAATCAACCTGTTTGCTGCCGGTCATGATAACGGTGTCATGGTCTTCAAGCTTGAACGCGAACGACCGGCGTTCAACGTTCACCAAAACCAGCTCTTCTTCATAAACAAGGAGAAGCATGTCCGTTCTTACGACTTCACGAAAAACATTGAGAGTCCCTCAATGCTTTCCCTCAAGAAGCTCGGCAGCCCTTGGTCTCCTCCGCGCACTTTGTCGTACAATCCTGCCGAGCGAGCCATTCTTGTAACATCTCCATCGGATGGTGGTTCCTATGAGCTGGTGAACCTGCCTAGGGAGGCCTCTGGCGCTGTTGAACCAACAAACAGCATGCGCGGTACTGGATCATCCGCAGTGTTTGTCGCACGTAACCGCTTCGCAGTCTTCAACCAAGCAAACCAGCAAATCGACATCAAGGATCTCTCCAACTCCACTACCAAGACTATCAAGCCTCCTCATGGCACCATCGACATGGTATTTGGCGGAACTGGATGTCTGCTCCTCATTACAGCGACACACGTCTACCTGTACGACATTCAGCAAAAGAAGCAACTCGCCGAGCTTGCTGTTTCTGGAGTCAAGTATGTCGTCTGGTCGACTGATGGCCTACACGCTGCTCTCCTTAGCAAACACAACGTCACCATCATCACAAAATCCCTCGAGCAAGTTAGTACCCTGCACGAGACTATCCGGATCAAGAGCGCATGCTGGGACGACGCTGGCGTCCTCCTTTATTCTACCCTCAATCACATCAAGTACACTCTCATGAATGGCGACAACGGCATTGTTCGCACTCTCGAGCACACCGTCTACCTTGTTCGCGTCAAGGGCAAGAGTGTCTACTGCCTCGACCGGGCCGCGAAACCCAAGGTCCTTACGATCGACCCGACGGAATACCGCTTCAAGCTTGCATTGGTCAAGCGCCACTACGATGAGATGCTTAACATTATCAAGACATCGAGCTTGGTCGGCCAGAGCATCATCTCCTACCTCCAGAAGAAGGGATACCCCGAGATCGCTCTTCAGTTCGTGCAAGACCCGCAGACTCGATTCGAGCTTGCGATTGAGTGTGGCAACCTTGATGTTGCTGTAGAGATGGCAAAGGAGCTCGATAGACCCAAACTTTGGCAGCGTCTCAGCACAGAGTCATTGGCGCATGGAAACCACCAGGTTGTTGAGATGTGCTACCAGAAGCTGCGCAACTTCGACAAGCTTTCCTTCTTGTATCTCACCACCGGCGACCACGACAAGTTGAACCGCATGGCCAAGATTGCCGAGCACAGAGGCGATATGACCAGTATGTTCCAGAACTCCTTATATCTGGGCGACGTGCAGAGTCGGATCGAGATGCTCAAGGATGTCGATCAGTACCCAATGGCATACTTGACTGCCAAGGCAAATGGTCTCGAGGAGGAGGCGCAATCTATTCTCGAAGCCAGTGGACTGTCCGAAGACGATGTCACACTGCCCACGATTGGCAAACCGGCAGAACCTCCTAGGCCGATTGTCTCAACGTTCCAAGCCAACTGGCCATCGAAGTCTACTGGCGTCAGCTCATTCGAAAAGGCACTAATGGCAGACGGTGACGACACGGTGGCTGCGGACGTCAACAGTCACGACGAGGAAGACCTTATGGGAGAAGAGGAGACCGCAGGCGCAGACGACAATCTCCAAGACGGTGAAGACGAGGATGCTGCTGGCTGGGACATGGGTGACGATGCCGTGGCGGATGTTGAGGACGATTTTGTCAACGTCGAGAGTGCCGACACCGGTGCAGGCAGCAGTGAGGCAGATCTCTGGGTCCGCAACTCACCTCTTGCAGCCGATCACGCGGCAGCAGGCAGCTTTGATTCTGCCATGAACCTGCTCAACAGGCAGATCGGCGCTGTCAACTTCAAGCCACTCGAGGAGCGTTTCCTCGAGATCTACTCCGCCTCTCGCACGTTGTTGCCGGCCAACGCTGGCATGGCACCGCTTGTAAATCACGTCCGTCGAACTCTCACAGAGACAGACTCCCGTCGCGTACTACCAATCATCCCACGGGACGTCGAATCTGTCCTCTCAGGTGAGATTGTTGCCGGTAAGAACGCCATGAAGGCCAACAAACTCGAGGATGGTGCCGCGTCGTTCAAGAAGGCTCTCCATCTGCTGATGGTCAACGCCGCTGCATCATCCTCTCAAGCTGAAGAGGCTGCGGCCGCAATTCAAAGCGCCGGTTCTTACGTCCTCGCCATGTCCGTCGAGCTTGAGCGTAGACAGCTCATCGGTGGCGCCACAGATCTGAGCTCCTTCGATGACGAGACCAAGAAGCGCGCGTTGGAGTTGAGCGCTTACTTCACCGTCCCGGCCATGGATCCACAGCATCAGACTCTTGCCTGGTTCTCTGCCATGAACTTCGCCAACCGTAACAAACAGCTCGGCAGTGTGCTAGGCTTTGCGAATGCCCTTATTGAGCGCGGCACCAATGCCAAGTTCAAGGAGACTGTAAGTTTATTAAAGTTCCCCACGACCGTCTTTCCGCCTCCATGCTAACTAATCCTTCAGGCCCGCAAACTCAAGGCCGTCGCTGAGCGCCAGCCCACTGATGCCATCGACGTCGAGTTCGACACTTTCGCCGAATTCGCCATCTGCGGCGCGAGCCACACGCCCATTTACCCAGGTGGCGAACCAGCCGTCTCCTGTCCCTTCGACGGCACGCAGTACTTGGCCAAGTACCGCGGTACTGTCTGCAAGGTCTGCGACGTCTGCACTGTTGGCGGTGGTGGAAGTGGTTACCGAGTCGTTGTTTGAAGTGTGGCAGGAAACATCATATATTAGCTGTTTAAGTCTGGTTGACGACCCAAAAACGATTGTGCTTTAGGAGCAACTTGATGAAAAAGCGTTGTTGTTGTCATTGCCCCGGAATAGATTATAGGGCTGGCGATGAGGTTGTCGGGAGGCGAGCGGGGGCGTTGACATTGACATGTTATAAAGAGCAACGTTATCTTATTTGATCTTCACTTGTTCTTCTTTCTAATGCTCTCAAGATCAATTTGTGTTGATCTCGATCGTTCCAACGTGCGTGTGCTTCGAAACGCGCTTTTAAGCGCACGCGTCATTCACCGCGTCACCTACATGTAAACTCAATTGCACTTCCATCCCCTAAGCGCTCGCATGCACATTGACTTACAGCAGTACCTGATCGATTGCTTGCTTTTTCTGTCCGCAACAACAGTAAGCCGCAAGACTTGCTCCCTATCTATTTTTCAAATGCCGCCGAGAAAACGCAAGGTCGTCGAAGAAGAATCGAGCGCAGACAACTCTTCTGGCCTCTCGCCTCTCCCAGAACAGGACTTGGAATCTGAGGAACCAAAGACTACTACTGCGAAAAGGAGGAAGATTAGTGAAAGCGGTGGTGTTGCGCCGGCTTCTGGGGAAATTGCCAGCGCGAGTCCAGGGAGTGCGATCAAGGAAGACGTCAAGGAGGAAGACGAACACAGAGACGGAGACGGAGAAGCTGAGGCGAACGAACAACTGAAGCACACACCGAAAAGACAGCCACGCAAGAAGGTCGAGGTCAAGAAGGAAGCAACGAAAGCAGACGCAGACGACGCTGCTGCTGTTGCAAAACCGGCCACCAAGAAACGCAAGACAAAGGAAGAGAAGGAAGCAGAAGCCATGCCGTTGGCAGCTCGCACGATCGGACACAAGCTTCTCGTTGGAGCACATGTATCTAGCGCCGGAGGTCAGTACTTTTTCCGCATACAGCTGTATAGCGTCGATAGCATGTGCAGAGATCCTGCTGAAATACACATAAAGTCTTCTTCCCTCAACTGACACCTCTCACCAGGCGTACAAAATGCACCCCTGAACTCTGTACATATTGGCGGCAATGCATTCGCTCTTTTCCTCAAATCCCAGCGAAAATGGGTGAATCCGCCCCTACTGACAGAAGCAATCGACGGCTGGCACGCGAACTGCAAACACCACAACTATGAGCAAGACGAGCGTGCAACGGTGGTTCCACATGGAAGCTATCTGGTCAATCTAGCTCACGTGGACCCTGCGCGAACCAAGCAAGCGCTCGATTCTTTCACTGATGACCTCCAACGCTGCGAGAAACTCGGGATCAAGCTCTACAACTTCCATCCGGGTGTTGCAAACTCGAGTGACAGAGCAACAGCAATCTCACACCTCGCCAAAAACATGAATCAGGCCCACGCAAAAACGTCCACAGTCGTCACCCTGCTAGAGAATATGGCGGCCGGCGGCAACGTACTCGGGAGTACTTTTGAAGACCTTGCTGCTACAATCGCAGAGATTCACGACAAATCCCGCGTCGGGGTCTGCTTGGACACCTGCCACGCTTTCGCCGCGGGCTATGACTTGCGCTCCCCGGAGGCCTTCTCCGCCACGATGGAAGAGTTCGATCGCGTTGTGGGAATCAAGTATCTCCGAGCTGTGCACGTCAACGATAGCAAAGCGCCTTTTGCTTCTCACCGCGATCTGCACGCCAATATCGGCACTGGTTTCCTCGGTCTCCGCGCTTTCCATAATCTTGTCAACGATTCTCGGTTCGAAGGGTTGCCGCTTATTCTCGAAACCCCGGTTGAGGTGCGGGATGCCGATGGTCAGGTGGTGAAGGATGAGAAGGGAAAGCCCAAGGAGGACAAAGGGATTTGGGCGACGGAGATCAAGTTGCTGGAGGGCTTGGTAGGTATGAACATGGAGAGCGAGGAGTTCAAGAAGTTGGAGGCGGAGCTGGCGAAGAAGGGGAGGCCGGAGAGGGAGCGGTTAGAGGAGCAGATCGAGCGGAAACGGGAGAAGGACGCTGCTAAGGAGGCGAAAGCTGGGAAGAAGAAGGCGACAGCGAAGGGAAAGAAGGCCAAGAAGGAGGAAGTCGATGGTGATGATGAGAGCGAGTTGAGTGATGTGAAGAGCGAGAGTGCGGAGTGAACCTTGGGACTGTCAAGTTCCGACCGCAGGAACGAAGGTTCGTTCATATGTGGGTACATCAAGCCCTCCCACTACGGATGATGGAAACTGGCGCGATGCACGTATTCCGGAACATGTGTCTCGGCGGTAGGGTAGCGCCAAAGTGGTAATATTCGTCACACGGATCAAAGCACATACACACCGAACCTCGATCTTCAAGTTCCTCATGCATCAAACTTTCTCTCCCGAGACTGCCTGTTCTCCCACGGCGCGAGATCTCGATCTCCGTTTCAATCCCAAATGGAAGAGATCGCTTACAAGCAAGCTCGATAAAATGACCCTAGGGACAACACAGAAGATCCCAATGAGAAGACCAGTTCCAAGAAAAGGCAGCAGCAGCAGACCAAGCACGATGGCTGCGACGAGAAAGTGCATCTGGTACTGAGTCAACTGAGCAAGCAGTTCGTATTGATGGGGCAGAGCCAGGGTGGCGGAACGACGTGGGCAGCTGCGCAGAGACAGGCGGAGAGGCCTGTGGAAGGCTATCTCGGGGCTGTGGCAGCATCTCCC
>Ga0265797_10002053_pt1 | contig 34689 bp, 32 predicted proteins | sample P2T30metagenome_FD_192433 | JGI IMG/M metagenome (GOLD analysis project Ga0265797, IMG submission 192433) | Plant litter microbial communities from East Loma Ridge, Irvine, California - P2 T30 | ecosystem: Environmental > Terrestrial > Plant litter > Unclassified | place: USA: California...
CCCAACCCAACCACCCCTCAAAATTCCCAAACACACATCAACCTATCGTAAAAACTCGTACTCACAACCACCCTCTTCCCCCCCTGCTGGTTTTGCTGCTGCTGCCGCTGCTCCCCTCCTCCCTCCTCCACACCAACACCGCCAATCCTCAAAGGCTGCACATCACTCCCGTAATTCATACTCTTGTGCTCTTCAAACCGCGCCAAAACCGTAAACTCCCACTCACTTTCACTTTCGATCGAGGAAGAGGCCGACGCCGATGCCGATGATCCCGAGGACCGGCTGGTGAGCTGCACGATTCTCGTGCCGGCGTGCATGCAGCTCGCTAGGATGGTGTATGATGATGGTTGCGGTTGGTGCTCTTGCTCTTGCTGGTCCTGCGAGGGGTTTTTGGGGGGATTGCTAGAGGGGCGAGGAGGTTTAGTTAGTTATTGTCGGATTGCGAGGCTTTGATCGGGATCGATTTTCGGGTTGTCTTTTTTCTTTGAGTCGGAGGGAGCTTGAGAGACCGATGGAGTATGCAGGGTCGGATGCAGAGTGACAGCGAGGTAACAGGTATCAGGCAGCAGCATCAAGCAAGCAGTGTGATGTGATGTTTCTTGCGCGTACGTGCGTGCGTGCGTGTGTCCAGCAGAGACAACTGCAGGCAGGGTAAGGATGGAAATCTCACCGCGCCGCAACGCAACACAACACGACACAACAAGCACGACATGAGATGACGTGAGTCAACAGTTCTTGCTTGGATCGCGTCACGTCACGTCACCGTGCCGTAAACTGCTGTGCCATACCCGTCTGACTGCATCCGGCGAAGGAACAACATGTGGAAGGGAAGGGAAGCAGAACCAAGACCAATTGAAACGAAACAAAAGGGAGGGAAAAAAGGCAGAAAGAAAAGAGAAAAAAATCACATACCCCTTGTCACCTCCCAACATCTTCAACCTCCAAACCCCTCCCCCCAGATCCAACTCCGCCAGAACCCTCCTGCGCCCCAGAGCCGGAGCGTAGAGCAAACGAATACGATCGTCGTAGCTGCCCGTGACGAGCAACTCACTGGCCAGCGGAAGGATGGACGTGACGCCTGCTTGGTGGACTTTACGGTCGGTCCACAGCTGGGTTGCGAGGGTTTGTTCATCGTCTTCATTGTCTTCATCGTTGTTGTCATCGTCTTTCGAACAACCGCTCGGAATCCCATCAATTGCCGACGACAATCTCAACGCTTGCAAAACAGCATCGTCGCCCCCCGAGAAAAGCAGCCCAGCAGCACCCGGAGGGCCGAAAGCCAGAGTCCATGGTTCGAGAGAGTGAGAAGCACACTCAGTCGTAGTCACCGTGCACGTCCTCCCCTCACTCCAAAGTCCAGACCCGTCCGCTCCGCTGCTCTGGCAGAGAGCCACAGCCCCGTCCGAGAGCGTCACGGCGATGACATCTGCTCTGCTCGGATGCCACAGGAGGTCCAGCACCAGGGTGCTCGCGTCGCTGATCTGCTTGCTGCTGTGCCATTGCAGGCTTGCGGTTGCTGTCGTAGTAGCAGAGTCGAAAGAGTAGAATTCCAGCGAGCCGGTCGAGGTTGCTACGCAGAGGAGATTGGTGCCTAGGATTGTGGCGTGGGGCGTCCATTCGAGGTCTAGGACTGCTGAGTTGAGAGGGACGGTTTGGGTGTGGGAGCTTTAGGACGGCGGAGAAGAGAGGGGTCGTGTTAGCTGGGGGACTTTGTTTGTTGTTTGTGGTTTATGTTGCTTTTTTCCCCAATAGATACGGATACAGATAGGCAAACGTATGTGCGTTTTCACGTGTACCTACAAGACAGAACCCTCAAGGCGGTACAGAACCAACGTCCCAGTCCGTTTTTGCGTGATTTCTCCCGAAGGTTCTTCGCCGTCATCGTTGTCGCCATTTTTGCCTGCTTCCTTGGGATGCAAGAAATATGTCCCGACGACGTAGTACTCCGGGTGCGAAGGGCAGAACGCCACGGCGCTAGGCGGGAGGTCGAGGACCGTGGATGTTTCGGACTTGATTTCCATTATGGTATCTTGGTTGATTTTTTTGACCGTTAGCCTCCTTTTGTTCTTCTTTGGCGCTCTCGATTCGAGGAAGGTGGCGAGCAAAATCGACTTACAGTAAGGTGGTGATGTCCTGTGAGAGAAGAATTTCGAAGCATCGGAGTCCGAGATTTCGGTGTCCTGACAGGATGTCGCCCAATAAACTTCTAAGTTAGTTGCACAAACGAGACAAGAACACGGATATCCAGACAATACAGCAATTCGAGCTGTAGCTATCAGTCACATGTGATTCAACGAGTTTCCTGAATTGAATTTGGCAAAAGAAAATTAATCCGCGAAAGAGAAGTGAGACGAAAGGACGTGTACCTGAAAAAAAAACCGATAATAACCGACGAAAGAGAATCGCCGAGAGTAGTAGTGGTAATAACACAGAGACCTACCGTATACATGTACTGACCGACTGACTGAATGACTGACTGACCAAACTCCGAAGACCAAGCAAAACAAAGTATGTATGTATCCATCCAAAAAGCCTCGAACGCTGCGTCGCTAGCTAGAAACAGGCCAATAACTCATAATGACAAGAAAAGAGTTCTCATAGCCCACAAAGTAGAAGAAGAAAGAAACGGAAGGGTATTTACAAAAGAAAAGCACCCAAAACCCCAAAAACCATCACTCTATCCATCTCATCTCATCATCTCATTCCTATCAATCTTACACAATCCCATAAACCCGCTTGGCGATGAAGAAGCAAGTGAAACCAAACCCGAGCAGGCCGGCGGTAATGCACCAGAACCAAACCAGGTCGCCCTCGTACTCCTGCCCGGGGACCCAGACGTTCATGCCCCACATGCCCGTGACGATGTTCATGGGCAGGACGATGGTGCCGAGGACGGTGAGCTTGCCAAGGACGTCGGCGGTTTGCTCGGCGCGCTCGTTCATGCGGATGTTGATCTGGGCGAGGTAGTTGCTGTGGGCGCGGGAGAGGAGGCTGTTGAGGAAATGTGTTAGCAAAAGGGATGTTGTTGAGGACATTCAATCGGGGGTAAAAGAGGCTGGATGAACGTACTTCTCGTAGTGACTCAAGTTGCCTGTCATGGTGACGATGTGGTCCTGGATATCTCCCAGGTACAGGCCGATCTCTGAGCGGGGCGCGACTTCCCAGTGCTCGTTGCAGCGCTTTGCGAAGCCCTTGATGACATCTGCTTTGTTGCCCAAAAGGCGGTAGAGGCCCATGACCTTCTTTCTGCATTCGCCGACGCGACGCAACATGTCGCCGCCACTGTCGCCGGCGGTCTTTTCGCCTTCGGTCTTGACGGCGCCCATGTCGCCTTGCGTTGTGGCGACTGCCTTCTCGGCGTTCTTTTTCGCGTCTTTGGCTGTCGCATCATCGGCGGAATGCTGATGCATGTACAAGATTTCGTCGTCGATTTCGTCGACTTCGTCTTCGATGTGTTGCACGATGGGTGCGTAGGTGTCAGTGATGTCGTCGATGATTGCATAACTGACCCAGTCTGCTGTGGGACTCATGTAGTCGTTCAGCTGGCGAATACGGCGGCGGACGTTTGCCGGATGAGGTGTCTGCGAGTGGTGGAATGTGATGACACCGTCGCGGAACACGACAACGTACATGTTAATGGGCTCCATGTAGTCCTCGCTGTCCTTGTCTTGCTCAAACGAGCGGTAGTTGACGAAATAGTAAGACTGGAACAACTCCACCTTCTCGCGAGGCTCATCCATGAGGATATCCTCAATGGTCAATTGATGGATGCCGAAAGCTTTGGCGAGGACCTTCATCTCAACCTCTGTGGGGCTGAGTACATCGAGCCAGAAAGTAGGCCTGGCACCGTAGCGCTTCGATGGCTGAGACTTGCTGCCAGGCACAGGTGTAGGCGCATGCGAAGTGGCACCAGATGGTGTACTAGTGCCTGTGCTTGGCTTCTTCGAGCCTCCAGAAGGCTTCTCAGCATTTTCACCTTGACCAAGAACCGCAGGCGCTTTGGCTCCGCCGTTAGCACGGCCATTCATTGCAGTCATGGAAGGCCTCTCGATATGGTGGATGTCATCGTCATCACCGTCGTCCTCGCTCTCGTCACTAAGCTCCACGGGATCCGGGATGAAGAGCTCGCGGAATGAACCGGTGTCCTGGCAGAGATCGCTAATCGTCCGGGCGTGGATGGTCTCCTCGAACAGCTCGTTGAAATATGTGTAGCGGAAGGGAGCGTCGTCTTCCTCACGGTGCCACACAGGTTTCCTCGGGCGCAATCTCCCGCCGACCATAACGGGCTCGGAGATCTTCTTCGCACGGATGTACTCTTGTTGCGAGCGCTCCTCTTTCTCCTCACGACTCCATTCCTCCAAGATATCAAGATCGGGCCACTGCTTTGGCCTGCGACGCCTGCGCTGACGAGAGCTAGTGTGAGAACGTCGATCGGCCTCGTCACCCAACTCGGAGACATTGGCCGGGAAGCAGACATCTCTCTCGGCTAGATCAGCAACGGTGTGACGTCTCCGAGCGGCATCAGGGGAAGTGCTCTCGTAGCGGTCATCTTTGTGGCCGTCGAAATCGATGTTGATGATAGCGTCTCGCCCTCTGTCCGAGCCGGTTGGCATGTCTGGAACCATGACATCGTTGAGTGATCCCAGTTTGGGCGAGCCTGGCACGGACGGCGGATTGTTGACATCGTAGTCATCATCAATCTCGTAGCGATCGGTTCGGTTGTGTGTTCCAATGTCAACCCTCTTCCTCGAACGCCTCGACGATGCTTTGGAGTTCTCAGACGGGCGCCTATTCTTATGAGGCGTGTTGCTACCGTAGCCCTGCGTCGAGTTGTTGCGGGAAAGTGCTGGTCTTGGGCGGCCGAAGTTGTTCCCAAGTAGCGGAGTGCGGTCGTTCGTGTCAGGATCGTGTTCATCCTCGTCCTCGCTGATGGCGGTACCTTGAGAGCGTGCCAATCTAGATTTGGGACCAGCGCTCTGAGGCAAAGAAGTTGCCGAAGCGCGCTGCTTGTCGCGACCGAAAGGCAGGCTGGGCCTCGTGAAGCTCTGATGCATGCTCCTACGCCTGGCAGTCGGGGTGCTTTGTTCTCTGTGATCCAACAGCGCCTCACTCTCCAGGCTCGTGTTGCTGCGGTTTCCCGAGCGCAGCCTGTAAAAGCTCGCTTCCTGCGTTCTTACATCGGCTACACTTGGGCGTCCTTCGGTTTCGACAGCCTCGGAGACCTCAGACTCGGCGACAAAGCTTGGGCGTCTCTTTTTGCGGTTCTTACCCGCGCGGTGACGCTTCTTCTTAGGTTTCGCGTCGCCATTGGGGTTTGTGGACGAGCCTTCGCGGCTGAGTGGCACGCTTGGAGGGTTGCTAGAGCCTGGTTTGGCCATGGCCGCTGGGCCGGCGACGCGCGAGACGTCTGGGTTGGTTGAGGACATTCTGATGGATGAACTAGATCATTGGCGTGGCGGCGGCGTGTGGAGAGTGCAGCGAGAGATGGTGCAATGTTACGGAGGGTGGCGAGAAAGGATGGAAGAGAGGTTGACGAGAATGTCTTCGCAGGCGGGCGGGCGATAGGCACTTTTGACTTGGAGCTAGACGAACAAGAAGTGGAAGCGAGGAGATCTGGAGAATTGGTGACGCGATTGTGCTCGGACTTGCGCGAACCGCTGGTGATGAAACTGGCGGGATGGAGAATCGACGTTATCAACCGTTAAAGACTTGCGTACTTCAGGTAATTGGACGTCAATTAATTGAGCAGTCTAAATCAATACATGGACCTGATTTCATAGACAAATCAATCAAATGGACAACACAGGAGACAAATACCTGCATCCTCACTACTACTGCCGGCAGGAACTCAACGTGCTCGCGTGCCCTGTTGCCGTTCTTGGTAGCGGAGCCGCTACGCTTTCAAGCCACACGCATGGGCCGCCCTTGGCCTTGACATCTTTTGCCTCAAGTATGGAAAAAAAAGACATCAGATCCTTTGTACTGTATGTTTTGATCTAAATGTATGTGGTATCAGTTCTCATGTCTGTGTCGTAATAATGGACTTTTGTGTCTGCCGGCCGTAAAAAAAACAGTGACAGCGCAAGCGATGAGTGCCACTCCACCCCCCAAACACCGTCCAGAGGTCGCAGTGTTCCCGTCTCGCCTCCAGCACTTGGACTTGCGATGGACGAAAGTAATAGTGAGCCAAACCCCCCCAACGATAAGTAAAGATATAACAGCCTCAACGCCGTAACGATGCGACTGCGATTTCAACGATGGCCATATCCCTCCTCCTCATCGCGCACCACGCCACTTCGCGGCACGACATTCCCCCAGTTCCTCCTTGAAGCTCTGCACCCGCTCTGGTATCCATCCAGAGACCCAAGTAATGCCTTCTCCCTCATCGGTCTTACCGAACCGCACGACGTCGCCTAAGTAGCAGCGACCAGGCGTAAACATCCATTGCAAGCAAGACTCATCCGGCTGGCGAATGCAAGCCTCATGGCAAGCGCTAGGGCTCTCAACAGCCTTCTGCTCAAACTCGTCAAGATCCGCAAAGACCAGATCTTCATCCGTCGCGAGAGCCGGAGCCACGAGTTTCTTGTCCTGCGAGAGGTTGTTCCACGCATGTCGGTCCACAGAGATGTGGCGATCGATGAAATCCGCGAAAATGTCGCGGTATAGGTACGGGGTGTCCCAGCCGTGGTCGTCGACCCAGTCGGCTTGGAACTGCCACAATGCGTCGATTTCGATCGGCGAGACGTGATGGAATGTGATGGGCGGAGAGCACCAATGGTTGGCGGTGAAATCAACAGTTGCGATCGTCTCGCCTTGGATCAGCGGCCAGGCCATGGTCATGGGTACGTTGGCTTCGAGGAGCGCGCGGGCGACGATCTCGTCACCGCAGCAGGACGTGCTTGTGATTTCTTCCCAGCGCTTGTTATAGGTTTCCTTGCCTTCTTCGTTCCGTATTGCTTGCAGCTGGTTTGCTGCTTGGCGGGAGATCACGATTCCACTGCCTCCGTGCGCGAAGACGGTGTCTTCGATGACATTCTGCGAGCCGAGGTAGTGCGGTTCGTCCGGGTCCATGGTCTGCAACCAGAGCAAGAGATTCGTCCACGAAACGCTCGTGTCTGCTTCCATCATGACGAACCATTTGATGTGAGAGGGTGCATCTTCAAAGGCCTCGAAGAGCATGGGCAAGAACTTCCACTTGTCAAGATCCCAGCCTCTATCGCTTTTGAGCTTGCTCGTGTCCTGTCCCTCGCGCTGGTACTGCTGCAGTTTCCTGTACAGTGTGAAGTCCTCGTGATGTTCGCGGAAGAACTTGCTCACGGGAGCGATAGCATCGCGGACGGGGAAGTCTGCGTAGTCCTGGGCGAGATCGGAGAAGACCATGTAGTTGGGGGTGCACTTGAACAAGGTTACGAAATGGGTTGGCAGCTTTTCGTAGATTTCCGTTGCTCCCGTCTTGAGCATTATGAGAACATCATCGGCGCCGGGAGCGTCGCGACAGCTTCCAGCATGAGTTTGAGGAATGCTGCTGGAGGCGTGATCGGCAGTTGGAGTTTGATCATCTCCTTGGCGAGAGTCCGATGTGGCAATGTCAAGCCTCGAATGCGTAGACGTCCATGAATCCTGGAAGAGGTATATTGCCAGGATGATTAGGAAGGCAAGTGTCAGTCGCGGTAGTGTAAGTGCGCGATTGCACAAGGTCGCTGTCATGCTTTCGGCGTGAGCGAGCTGGGACGGAAGAAGAGTAGGTTGAAGGAAGAAGGTTAGACTATGTAGACATGGCCTGAACGCTGCACAGCTTGCTGCCGGTGAGTGGTGAGTGGTGCAGGGAGGGAGTTAGGGCAGAGGCGTATGTTTGAGCAGCGTTACATGTGCACGCGTAAGTGCTTGACGGTGGTGATGTGGAAGCAAGGGTGATGAGTTTTTGCCTGGTCTTGAAGTGGGAAGGAGTGAGGGTAGAATAGAAAAGATCGCAGTGGAAGACGAAGAAACCTGGGTACTATACCACGCGCATATTTGACACGCATTTCAACACTGGTGCACAGGGCGAAACCAGTCGGGACGGAAAGTAACATTGTCGAGTGTCGTACCTGAAGGCTGGCCCTACAAGGATCTACCGTCGGTACCTGGCACATGCACGGCATGTTCGCAGCAGATGTGCAGACACATCTCGCGCTAAACTCGTTCCCAACGGCTCGTACGCGCAAGCCCTTTTGGAGTAAATAAATCCGGGACAGATGTCAGCGACAATGCTAGCAGTATGTCCCAGTTGATTTGTCTGTCGTACGAGAGAATCATCACTCCGACATGGAAATGATGAATGCAAAGCCGGCGTATAAAGTGTTCATAGCGAAGTACAGAGCAGTCTACGTCGAGGGATTACAAAAGACTCAAATATAGAATGCCTAACAAATAGAGAGTCTAAAGCCTAGAGCAAGTCAAGGATGTCCGTATAGGTATGTAACTTATCTAGTGAGAGCCGGGAGACAAAAGAGTTAGAGCAAGAGAGAGAAGCCTTCCATGAGACTCTTCAAGACAAAGCTTTTGTATGTCGTTTCTTGCATGCCTCCCAATTGGAGATTTGGGACGTCTCTGCGGCATAAGGGACTACTTTTGACTCGATCTCCTATGGTACTGTCTCTGCGACATATCTGCACAAGAGAAACACATTGGTTTGGCCATCTCCACATCGTATTTTCATTGATTGAAGCATTGCCCAAATAATTGCTGTTGCTCTCATTCTATATTCAGTCACGCGGCTGTTGCCGCGTCCGGCCTCAACTTCACCGATTCAACCCCACGGCTAACGACCTCCATGAATGCCATTATTATCGCGCCGCAACCAGCCATCACGCATCATCATTACCACAGTAGGGCGACACAAAGCGGCTCTCATCTCATCACTCATCTTCATCTCAACCCATCGTCCACCCTCACCCGAGTCCTCACAGCGTCACCGGGTCACGCGCTCAATCGGCCCAGCCTCTCGCGGCGACTGATGACACCTCCGACCTCATGAATGACAGTTGCGCCGGCAGCTCTGGTCGCCCAACATGAACCCTGCCGACCTTTCCATTGCTATATCTCCTACCCTCACCACCAAGACGCCAATCACGCCCTCATCCGTACTCAATAAAAATGGCAAAATTCCCATACCGCGCGTCGACCTTGAGCCGACTTACATCCAGCTCAAGGCGGCGCTGGGAGACCAGTGGGCCGACTACAAGGCTGCTGTGAATGCATTCACACTTGGTATGCGATATCAGAATTGAATTTATGGCGCTGGTGCCTAGCTAACATTATGATCACAAGGCCAACTCAACCAGGCTGAGATGACATGGGTTCTACAGCCATTGCTCACTACAGCACCCGCGGTCGCTCCATCTAACAGCTCCGTCCCTCCACCACCCTCCATATTGCACCTTCACAACACTCTACTGGCTTGCCTCTACGCAAATATACAGCGCGACGCACCATCCTCGGATGTTGCGCCATGGGTAGTAGCAACGGACAAGCCGACTACGGCTTCGAAAGCGACCGGCGCGGTTGGCGCCAATGACAAAGCGGAAGAGAGACTAAAGCGGGAAGTCATGGCCATACATGCGCGGGATCGACGGCGGATCAAAGCCTTGAAGGGAGATCCGCAGGCCCAGATTGATGGTGGGCTACAAGATATGCTTGACTACCAACGCGGACTTGAGGTGAAGCAACCTGAGGTGAATCCTCAGAGTGCTGGCGCAGGTGGCCTGGCCAAAACAAACTGGGATCTAGAAATCCATCGGAAGTACGCACAGCCTCTAGCAGCCGAAACCCTGGAATTCCCCTCGCTTTCAGATCTACAGAGTAGGATTGAGCCTATCTGCTATGAAGAAGGAGTGGCTGGCGGCGCACAAGGTGCTCTCCAGTCGTGCGCCGAGCTTGTCGAACAAGCTGCAGAAGTCTACATCAAGGAGCTTCTTGGCCACCTGTGCAGCCACTCCCGGTCGAATGGTGACGGTTGCATTCAAACTTCCAAATTCAGACGGCAATTGCGCCGAGAAGAAGATGATGCGGAACGTGGCATACTTCAAAGGAACGCTGCTGGACTCCTACCCGTGGAGCAAGAACTGTCTGGAAAACGAGAACCGCTCAACGCGCTTGACTTGCGTCTGGCTCTGCAGACACAAGACCGACATTTCAAGCAAGAGCCTTTCCTCTCGGAGTCCATCATGTTGAGTCAGTACCCTGATCTCAGTCAACCAGCGCATATGAGCAATGGCTTAGTGAAGCCTTTGACAAACGGAGCGTCCAAGGACGACATCGGCGATCCCATGATTTTGGATGAAGACGACTGGGGCTGGCAGGGCGGTACCGCCGCCGACACAGATGCACTGATGGGTGTGCTTGACGACTGCCTGGCTGCGGCATAGTCATGTCTCTCCACTCTTGCGTTGTGTACTTGCAATCGACTAAGTCTTGCTGTCATCAAATGCGAGAACTTCCAGGCGTCTCAAAACACGCCATGCGAGAGATAATTGGAGTTTAGGTGGGAGGCGATGATCAAATACATAAACGTCGGCGTTTTTTGCTTGGGATGGGTGGGTTGCTTGGAAAAGAAAACGCTCTTGAGATACCCAGGATCGAGCGAATTGGAACGATATTGTACGTACTACGGGGTTGCGGGGATTGTCTCATTACCACTGTATAGGAACTTTAATCAAAGGTCTTGCGATTTCTGTTCATGACTGCAATGCCTTCCGCGAGAATGCAGCATACACTGCATGTGAGGTCAATGCATTTGATCTTGCTGAGGGGATCCGACGTGCATTTCTATGTGGGTCGTGAATAGAAGATGTCCACATGTAGTAATGTATTCATCGCAACAGCGGAAGGGCGATAAGTCACGACGAACATCGTGTTCCACGAGCACAACAACCTAGAATGCGTAAAGACGACGACAACTCTGCGACTGGTACATATAACAGCAACACTTGTGAACCTCCGTTGGCCCCCACCCACCACCCCTCAGCCAAGCCTGCATTGAGTTCCAACTGATCGACTTCCCCCGCCTGGAGCTCTTTGAGCTCCCACTCACCCACTTCCAAGTGCCACTACTGTACTGCTCTGCACAGGACAGACATTAATCGAACCGGATGGATCTCTCCAGCGCCATGACCTGCATGATAATCACATCGTTGCCGGACCCCTCTCCTCTCCACTGTGGAGAACCGAGAGATCGTTTCGTGCTTTTAATATCACCATAAAACATCCCCTCACTTACTTCACTTACATCTTACGTGCCAACCAAGGAGTCGACGTTGCCCAACTCTCTCGTCACTACTACACACCACCACAATCTCACAATGGCCACCACCGATCCAGCCAATCTCCCAGGCGAGGCCGTCAACCCAGCCGAAGCTCAAGGCGCCCAGATCCCTCTACAATCATTCACCCTGCCCGACTTCCCCCCAGCAGCCAGCGGCCTCAAAGCGCTGACCCTCACCTGCGACATCAAAGTCGACGAATACCAAGAAACGCTGTCCAAACCCTACCTGATCCCAGACTCGATCCCCTTCGCAATCGAAAGCCTGACCCTCGAGCTGTTCAGTCTCGGCTACCCACCAGGCTTCCTAGCCCGCCTGGCCGAACGCTTGCCAAACCTCAAGAGCGTCGTAATCTACAGCCAGCTGCTCGGTGGAATCAGCAAAGAGAGCGCCGAAGACGCCGCGACCTTCTTCAAGAAACTGCCCAACCTGCGCGCCCTGCACTTGCTCGACGTCTTCGCGAAACCGGGCTTCTTCGCCCAGATCGCGCCCTGGCTCAAGTACAGCACGTCCGAGGAGCCCGGCGAAGCCCGAAGAGGCCTGATGTTCCTCGAAGTCAACTACACGTTCCGCCACGAAGACGAGGATTTCATGGCGCAGATCCCAGCCACAGAACTAGCGACTCTCGTCGGGCCGGGTCTTATCAGCTGCTCGTTCAACGTCGCCGCACCCGAAGATGCCAGCGACGACGATCAGGACCCTAGTAATGTGCAGGGGGCTGCTAACAAGGAAGGCATCATGGCTTTCAACAAGACGCTTTCGTCCAGTATCGTGGAGGCTTTCACCGAGGGCGACGATCGTCCCAAGGGTCTGAGGGCGTTGAACACGACCCTCTTCACTTTCACTCTGCCGCAGTTCCAGACTTTGCTGGCGACCCAGAAGAGCGTGATGGTGTTGAACATGACGCTGGAAGTCGAGCCTGGCGAGAAGTGTAAGCAGGAGTTGCTCAAGGGGCTTGAGGGTTGTCCCCAGCTGGAGCAGGTCGAGATCGTGGCGAACCCGAGTTTGCAGTTCTTCATGGAGGTGAGTCCAAACGTAGTAATCTCATCTTGCGGCTCTCGCCACAGATACTAACCATCCATCCCTGCGCCAGGTCCAAAACCCAAAGTCGAACGTCGTCGGCAAAACCTTCCCCTCGGCAGCCAATATGGACGCCCTCTCCAAGAAGTGCGACAAACTGTCGGCCCTGCGAGCAAACGTCCTCCGCACCACCAGCTTCGGAACAGTAGCCTGGGAGCGCAAGGACGGCAAATGGGCGGGCGGAGTGAAAGAAGGGACAGCAGCGGCAGCGGCCGCATCGGCCGAAGCGATCGCAGCCGAAGCGCAAGCTTCAAACCCGCGTTCATAGGCGATCGTTATCGTAAAAGAAAGAAGAAACGAACGGACGAAACGAAGTTGGATGTTCACCTATCCACTTACCTACATACATGTACTTCAATACCATTGCATTTGTCGTTTTTGGAATGGATTTGTCTTAGGGTTAGGGTTCGCATATGATCCCAATCTTGTTGTTGATCGAACGCGAACGCCTGTCCCGATCGCTTGCCTTTTCATACAATCTTCATCGTCCCTTAAAAATTGCTGCTGTATAGCTTACCCGTTCAGCCTTGATAACAATCAATGCAAAGATACCTAAGGTTGCTTACAGCGCACCCGCCCTTCGCTAACGCTGAACTAGGCAAGTCCAAGGGCATGATGTACGAGCCGGGATGCACTTACCCAGCGTGTCATCGCAAACCCCGCTCACCACGCCACTACGGAGCGTATGCAAGCTGACTTGGGAAACTCGATGGGCAAGACGACAAGCGATAACGCGTGGATGGTCGCCTCGGTCGAGCTCGAGCTTGAGCTCTCCACCAACTAGGTCTCTCTCTGTGTGGTTCATATAGCTCCACGTCTTCTCTGGCGTTGTTGTCGTAGCCAAATTGAAGAAGACTCTCGGCAAAGAGTAACTACGACTGTACTTACTTGCTTCTCCCGCATTCAAGCCTTTCTACTTTGATTCGACGAGATAACAACACAGATCCCGAAAACCATGGCCGAAACTCTCCAGCTCACAGCGCCGAATGGCACCAAATACTCTCAGCCGACCGGTATGTGAGCAAAGAGACATGCCTTCTCATTCCAAACTAACGCCGCCTAAAGGTCTCTTCATCAACAACGAATTCGTCCCCGCCAGCTCCGGCGAAAAGATCGAGACCATCAACCCCTACGACGAATCCGTCATCGCCAAAGTCGAAGCCGCCGGAGAGAAAGACGTCGACGCCGCCGTCGCCGCAGCCCGCGCAGCATTCAAGACTGGCTCCGAATGGCGGAACCTCACGCCTCAGGAACGGGGAGTCCTGCTCTGGAAACTGGGCGATCTTTGCAAGCGGGATGAACACATTCTTGCAACTATCGATGCTTGGGACAATGGTAGGCCTGGTCTGGCAGTTGATGGGCTTTCAGGCAGTGACGGCGGCTGATGTTTCGTGTGCTACCTAGGCAAGCCTTTTGATGTTGTTCTCGGCGAGGATGTGGCGGAGACTGTTTCGGTTTTCCGGTACTATGCCGGTTGGGCGGACAAGATCTATGGGCAGACGATTGATGTTGGGAATGCGAAGCTTGCTTATACTAAGCATGAGCCACTCGGTATGGGCGAATCTCGATATAGTTCTGAGGAGGCTTGCTGATTGCTGTTTAGGTGTATGTGGCCAAATCATTCCGTTTAACTTCCCATGGTAAAAATTCTTTGTCTTACCGGTTGATGACGATGCAAGACTAATCCAATGCAGTATGATGGCGGCATGGAAACTCGGTCCTGCCCTGGCATGTGGCAACACAGTCGTCCTCAAGCCCGCCGAACAAACACCGTTGTCGGCACTTTACCTGGCCACTCTCATCAAGGAAGCAGGGTTCCCTCCTGGCGTCGTCAATGTCGTGCCTGGATACGGCAAGACGGCTGGATCTGTTCTCGCTGGGCATACCGGAGTTGACAAAATTGCATTCACGGGAAGCACCGCGACTGGTCGCAACATCATGCGTTCTGCCGCTATCAACATGAAGAACATCACTCTCGAGACCGGCGGTAAGAGCCCACTGATGGTGTTTGAGGACGCCGATTTGGACCAGGCCGTGAAATGGTCGCATGTCGGAATCATGGGTAAATTGGATTCCGAAGACGTGTAGGTCTATTTTGTGCTGACGGGATCCTCTAGCAATGGCCGGTCAGGTCTGCACGTCGACTTCTCGAATCTACGTCCAGGAGTCCGTGTACGAGAAGTTCCTGGAAGAGTTCAAGAAGTATACGCAAGAGAACACCACGATCGGAAGCCAGTTTGACAGCAACGTCACCCATGGCCCTCAAATCAGCAAGGCACAGCAAGAGAAGATCATGAGCTACGTGGACTCGGCGAAGTCGGAGGGTGCCAGATTGATCCTGGGCGGAGAAGCCTCGAACAAGCAAGGATACTTCGTTGACCCCACGATTTTCGCAGACGTTCGCAACGACATGAAGGCCTCGAGAGAAGAGGTGTTTGGGCCGTTTGTCGTAGTTTCGTCGTTCAAATCCGAGGACGAAGTTATTGAGAAGGCTAACGACACAGAGTACGGGCTGGGCGCGGCTGTGTTCACCAAGGACATCGTCCGTGGACACCGTGTAGCAGGCGAGATTGAGGCCGGAATGGTTTGGGTAGGTTGTATTCCATTCATAATTTTCGTCCACGAGCAGAGCTAACGGAAGAGCAGATCAACAGCTCGCAAGACAGCCACTTTGGCATTCCGTTCGGAGGATACAAGCAGAGTGGTATTGGACGGGAGCTTGGCCAGTATGCGCTTGCGGCTTACACCCAGGTGAAGGCGGTTCACGGTAAGGCCCCCCGAAACTGCGTTGAGATGGCGGTCGAATTATATGCTGACATATGTCTTTGAAGTCAACCTTGGGACTAAGTTGTAGGCTAGGAGACAGACGCAGTGGAAGACATGTCTGGTCTTTAACCCATCCCAAACAAGCTAATGGTACGATCTTGGCTTTGATAGAAGATGCAGATTGGTTCTGAAATGGCAAAACAAGTCCTCAGGAATTTAGCCTGCTTGTGCCCATGGTTCATTGCCTCCCCTCTGTTTGTGCATCTGAATATGTCATAGCATGCAGACACGGACAGTCCAAACACTGTATAATGCCCGTCCCAGCGAATCACGAATGATCTTATTTTCCAATATACGGAAGTAGGCGTCTTGCCTTCTAAGCGATTCCTGGGCACTCGGACAATGGCTTAAGTCCGCCGCAGGATCCTTCAAGCATGTATAAGGTTGCTCAGCGAGAAAGGGAAGAATTATTCAGCAGTGGAAAGTATTCGAATAATCAATGCAACGTAATGATCAGACAATTCGTATAAGAGACCTCTGAACGTTTGGAATTGGAGTATTGACAACAACAACAACGGCAGCAATTCACAGTTCCACTTGGCTATCAACGTTCAAGCAACCCACGAACACTTCAAACCGATTTTTCTAGAATACCGCAAGCATGTCTACCGACAAGACTATCGTGCTGATCACAGGAGGCAAGTAACATCCCCATCGAACCATCTCACTCAACAATCCACTAACAACACACACACACAGCCAACAGCGGCATCGGCCTAGAATGGGCGGCCCAACTAATGGCCAAAGGAACCTACCACGTTCTCGTCGGCGCCCGCTCAACCACCAAAGGCGAAGCCGCCATCAAAGCCCTCCAATCCAAAAACCACCCAGGCACCTGCGAGCTCGTCCACCTCGACCAGACCGACGACGCCAGCATCGAAGCCGCGGCCAAGCACGTCGAAGCCACCCACGGCCGCCTAAACATCCTGATCAACAACGCGGCCATCGCCTCCCTCGACGCCACGCGCCAGAACATGGCCGACAATTTCAACACAAACGCCTCCTCCGTCTGGTTCGTGACCCAGGCTTTCCGCCCCTTGCTGCTCAAATCCTCCTCCTCCTCCTCCTCCTCCGCCTCCGCTTCCTCCCCGGCCCGAGTCATCAACGTCTCCTCCGGCATGGGCTCCATTGCTCTCAAGCTAGACCACACCCACTGGGTCACGCCGCAGGCCGCTCTGCCTTACCGCGTCAGCAAGGCTGCACTCAACATGATCACCGCGCAGATGGTGTGGGATTTCAGGGACGAACGGGTAAAGTTCTTCACTGTTTGTCCGGGGTTTACGGTCAGTAATCTTGGGGAGGCGAATTCGGAGGCTAATGGGGCCAAGCCGACGGATGAGGCTGTGAGGCCGCTGATGGGGATTGTGGAGGGCGAGAGGGATGGGGAGGCGGGGGGGTTTTTGCATGCTGATGGGCGGTATGATTGGTAGGGTCGAGAGGGAGGGGGTGGGGTGAGTGTACGACGGTGGTGGTGGTGGTGGGTGATGTAAATCTCGACGATCTGATGGGCTTTAGACTTTGATGGACGGGTTCTGGAATGCAATCGATGTGTCTTCATGAGATCTCATCACCCTTGTTCATTGGCTGTGGAAATCTCAGGAAACGTCTGCCCCAAAGACATGTGCATGCCTGCCATCGAGCAGCACACGAACGCCAGTCTTCCACCACCCGCTCAAAACGCTTGCACAGCAGGTCCAGGGATGACATAGCTGACCAAGTTGTTGTAAATATCGATCAGAACACCCGGGTCAGTCCTCTTGTAGAAAGTCGTCGGGCTCGCACCACTAGGAGTCTTCGATCCACTACCGCTAACCACTGCGCACGGAAGAAGAGTCAGTGAAAAATCCCCTTAAAAAAAAGTCAAGCCTCCTCATAATTCAACACTTACTCAAATTAACACACTGCGGATAATTCTGCGCCCCATTATCGCTCCGCGCCGCATGCAGCGAAACAATCTCATGCCTCAGCACGTACGCGCCCGCCTTAAGCGACGAAGGGATCGTGACGGTCCACGAGTTGTTGTTGCTGACCAGGTCGTTGACCGCCCAGGTCCCCGGCGCAGGGCCGTTTTTCAACCCGACCTGGGCGATTTTGGCGAACTTGAGCGCGCTCTTGTCGACGCTCGAGCAGTCGTTGTTGGCGCAGGGGGCGAGGTAGTCGATCACGGGGCCGCTGTGGCCCGGCGGCCAGGTGTTCCAGAAGAGCTGGACGGTGGAGCCGGCGGCGACGGGGATGTGGGTTTTGCCGGGTTTGGCGGATTTGTGGCAGATGATGTCGGCGGTTTGGTAGCTGTCGGGGGAGACCTGTGGTGGTGGTGGTGGGTTTGTTAGCTTTGTGGGGTCTGTTGGGTGGCGGCATTTCTTGGTTAAGGAACATACGAAACCGGAGTCGAGAGCAGTCGTGGACCAACCTGCTACGGCGGGAGGGTTGCTCTGGTAGTAGTAGTTGAGGTCCCAGCCGGGATAGAACTTGCCGCCGGTCTTGATGAGGTTGACGAAGCCATGGGCAGAAGCCCCAGGAAGCAATTGGACGATGGCGCCGAGAGCGGCAAGGCTTGTCAACGAAGCGTGCATGATTGCGGCGATTAAGACTAAGAGTAGTCTGGGATTAAGCAAGGATGATGAGTGAGTTTGAGGGATATTGAAGTCTTGGTAACACGAGCTGATTATAAAGACCTTCTTCAAGCCCACGGAAATTCATGGAGGACTGCGGCCACACGAGGCGGACGTTGGATGTTTGGCTCCGGCATCAACCTGGACGGAACAGGATCGACCGGCGATCGAATCCAGGCCTGCCCTATCCTATAGATCCTTCCACTAGGAACGGGCATAAGATCAGAGACAGTATCGGTCTCCGGGTTGCCGTGCTATAGGCACCATGTGCCCTAATGATCGAACTACGGAACACAAGAGGCCGCACAGAATCAAGCATTACGGAGCCGCGTTCCGTGCCTTCGAGATCAGCAGGGCGCTGCAGGTTGACCCAACTGGATCTGGACTTGGTCTACTTGACACTATAGGCAAGTACAGTCAGCTGGTGTCCTGGCACTCTCATCGTGTAGGGAAAGATGTAGTCCCTACAAGTGTGGAGCTTACTTCTCTATTGGTGGAATCGCAAGGTCTTGGTGTACATATGCAAGCCCTGGGAGGTTCGAGCTCGCCGTGTCAACGGCGTGGTGCTCCGGCGGAAGAAAAATAAAGTAGACGTGCATAGAACACGAAAGCACATAGGCCGCCTGGCCGGTGGTACTCTGGAAGACAAATTTGGATTTCGTAAATTTTCCGCGCCCAACACTACAACCTAATTGAGAGCCAGGATACGCTCCGACGCCCTCTCGGCGACGGCAATGATCAAAGCCGATGGGTTGGTAGTCACCATGCCGGGGAAGACTGAGGCATCGACGACGAAGATCTGCAGTCACATCGTTAGTATCAGGTTATTGACGACAAGATCTTTCGGGAACTTACGTTGTCGGTTCCGTACACTTTCGTGTTGGTGTCGACGACACTTGTGCCACCATTAAGTCCACTGTCCGTTCCCATCTTTGCGGTGCCGACCCAGTGATTTGCCGTCCTAGAACCCACGCTGGTCGGGTAGTTGGCAACGAAGTCCTCGACAGACTCGTCCACGGTGGGGTACTTCATCGTCAACTTGGGGCTCTTGGCGACGACTTCCTTCAGGTTCTTGATACCCTGGACGATGGCTGCGACGTCGCCGGCTGTGTTGACGAAGGGCAACTCGGAGACCGTCATGGAGAGACTGGGACTGATGGTGATGCGGCCTCGGGAGGTCTTGCCACGGCCGAGGTATTGGGAGACAACCATGGACGTGTTCGCCGTGATGCCGTGCCCACCCTCCACACGTGCCGTCCACTGAAGCTGTCTCTGCGAGCGGTCCGATCCGGTGATGATTTCCCAAAAGACCGGGCCGATGTTTGGTGCTGCTTGAGCCAAGATGCCAGAGCGCTTGTTCAAGTATGCTGTACGGTCCGACGGAATAGGATTTGTGTAGGCCTCGTAAAAGTCGTAGAAGACGGCGTCCTTGTTGTCGATGACAACGTCAGTGTTGGTGTGGTCGTCCAAGTTCTTACCGACTGGGAGGTTCAGCCAAGATGAGGAGGCGATCATGGACGCGCCGTCTGTGCTGCTGGCTTTTACGATGTTGAGTTGGTCTGTCGGGCCGATGCCAGAGCGCATGAGGATCTTGGACGTGCCGAACACGCCAGCAGACACAATCACACGACCGTTGGCGGAGAGCTTGACCGTGCCGCACTTCCCAGCAGAATTCTGTGCCTCGAGCTCGACGCCAGTGGCTTTTCCACCGGTACGGACGATTCGCCTCACGCCGGTGTTTGTGAGAAGCTTGAAGTTGCTACGCTTCGATGCTTCCACCAGATAAGTGGCCATTGGACCACCTCTCTCTCCATTGGAAAACATGTAGGGCGTTTGCGAATACACCTTGTGCTTGTTCCCAGGCTGAGCATTGGCATCGACGCTACCCCAGCTGGACGATGCCAGCGCTGACGCAAGGGTGTTGAAGCCCTGTCGGAGGTAAGTCTTGCCATCCATGGAAGGCACGTAGGTTCCAGGAATCTTCTGGAATACTCTGTTGATTGCGCCGTTCATGTCGCCTGACTTCCAGCCCGAAGGAAAGTTTTCGTCAAAGTCCGCTGGGTTGGGCTTCCACCAAAGTCCGGCATTGATTGCAGTACCACCGCCGAGCACGCAGCCGGCCATGGACGAAGCATCTCTGCAGGCTATGCCTTCTGAGTCGACCCAGATCTGGTTGCAGAGGCCTGGGACGTCGAAGCGGGTGAGATTCGTGCCATCCAACCATTTCGGTTTGACTGTACCGCCCCATCGTCCGGAAGAGGGCGGGCCCTTCTCAACAAGGAGGACCTTCTTGCCAGCCTCAGCCAGCTTTGCAGCAATGGGGATGCCACCAGCACCGGCACCGGCGACGATGTAATCATATGTGTCAGTTCCCGCCGTTTGAGAAGCAGCGCACGCAGCTGGTGCAGTAGTGGTGGGGGCAGCCGTAGTAGTGGTGGCCGTGCGAGTGGTGGTAGAGGAGGTGCCGCCGATCCAGCTGGTGTAGGCAGCGTCTCGCATGCTCGCTGCAGGCTGCACTGCAATATTGTAGTACGCGTGTTGGTCGAGATAAGCCTCGGGATCCGCTGGGGTCGCAGGAGTTCTCAGGTCCTTGACCCAGCCAAAGACCAAGTTTCCACCAGCAGCGGTGGGCGGGATCTGCGAGCCCGGGATGCCGTCCTGCTCCCACACCCAGCAGTGCTGGCAGCGATAAATGATCTCGAAGTGAGTGCTGTTGACAGACTGAGAGATTGTAGTGTAAGTGGCGTTACCGGTGTAGATGTCGGGTGAAACATAGCCACTGCAGTCCATTCGTTAGCAATGTAGAGGTGAGGTCACCATAGAGCTTTACTCACGTGGCATATCTGAAAGAGCCCTGCACACGCGCCGAATTGGGCCAGAAGGCAAGCAGCAGGCTTCTGGTCATACCCGATGTGTGCGATAATCCAGCCCATCCTCCGGTAGCCGACAAGCCAGAGACGATGTGACCGATGTATTCGTCTTGGTAGCCGGTTTGCGTCGCAGCGGGCAAAGCAATACCCATCTTGAGGCCATTTGCACCCGCCTGAGCAGCGCTCACGTTGATCTCCCAGAACTTGATGCCGGTTTTGGCGTCGGTGTAGGTTCCCGCCTGCCCGTAGACAGTGGCACCCAGGAGGGCCACAATCCAGAGAAGTGAAAGCATGGTGAGGAGCCTTGGAATGCGTGTTGCTTGTCGTCCAAGATTTCAGCGCTCACACCGATCCGAGCGAAACAGACGACCATTTTATCGTCTTTGCAATGGCTACACACATCGTGTGATCGCACATAGGCGTTGTGCTCTGTCCGGGCTAGGCTGGTCGTCGCCATCAAGTTGATACAACGCGCCGCTCCGTACTTCCGTATTCCGTGATCAGAATAGTTAGTATAGATGGAATTGATATTAAAATCCTTTGACGAATCGAGTTGAACCAATAACTTTAGCCGCCTTGTGTGGTACTTAAGCGGATGTGGGGTGGATCTGATTCGCTCGTCCAGCACGCAAACGGTAACACAAGAAGCCTAGATGCAGGCCCGAGGCGTCGGTGCATTAGCGAGCGACCAAGCATCTGTCATCTGGTCAGGAAATATGATCTTGCCCAGAACAGATAAGGATTTTTTAGCAGCGGAAAGTCGGAAAGGACGAGCCAGGAACGGAGAAGGGATCTATAGGCTAGTGCGGAGACGGTACAGATCAATGGATAAACTGAGCGTTCTTGTTCTTAGGAACTGGTAGACGCCGTATAGCGTTCTTGTTCTTGGGACTTGGGAGACGGCATGGGATCGGAAGTGGTGACACCATGCAGGCTTCTGACACGTTGTTGTCCACCCTTACAATCTTCTTATGCGCCACCTGTGTACAGAGATTAAGCGATGTTGCGCAGTGCAAGATGTGCGGAGTTGGCTCGAAGCGGTGGCGCGACAGGGCTGAGATCTGGGATTCGGTGGTGCTTCAATGTGGATTCAGTGTATGGACTCGTTTGACTGCAGTAGGCCATGTGTCCTGCGCCCATGCTTTACAGCAACGTGAAGATGTGACTGTTCCACATAAAACATTGTCCCAGTAAAGCTACAGCCACTCCGATTGGGTAATATGCTGTGCTGGGCAGAAAAGCTGGACCTGGAAAAGGCAGAGACTGACCAATCCGCAGGTGGAAGCCTTCGTTCGTGCCGATGAATGCCGCTGGAGAATGTGGTTGGCTGTATGAGCAGTATCGTGCCTGTACCGTAGAACGAAGTCTTCGCGCCTCATTAGAACCAGATAGCCGTAGCGAGAGTCTGTGTCGGCCTACAAATTTCGATGGTGTTCCCTCGAACGCCTTCAAGACTTCAAACCGCTCTCTCGAGAACTCGTCAGCACGCTCGAGACACTTTCCGGCGACGCAGCATGGAGCCTCGGCGGCGGGACGCTCTCATTCTGCCGGGAAGAGATGGGTGTCAAATCAGAGATCGAATTGAGCCGCGATTCTCGATCCTTGGTGGAAGACGAGGCACTACTGCTGATCAAGTCGTCCAGGACCATCGAATCGAGTCTGTCAGAAGACGTGAACGACGTCCCCGACCCCATTGTCAAGCCTTTCTTCGACATTGGCTGCGTGCGCGCAAAGCGGGCTGCTGCCTGCTCGATGGCGTCGACGATGGTTTGACGCTGTTTCTGGCGGCCGACGAGATGGGTTGGGAGCTTGAAGAAGCATGAGACGTCGTTGGAGGCGATCTTGAACTCTTCCAGGGCTTTTGTGTCGCCGTCGGTGAGGATTTTCTTCAAGGTTTGGAGGTCGTGCTTCACGCCAGATGCACTGTTGTAGCGATCGTCCATGGCCTTGTGGGTCATCTTTTGGACTATCGCGGACAAAGCGTCTGGCACATCTGACCGGATACTGGTCGCGGTTGGCATTCTTCGCGAGAGCACATTCTGCATGATCTCGAGAGGGGTGTTTCCGTCGAACGCCGGTCTTCCGGTCAACATCGTCCAGAACAGAATGCCCAGACTATAGATATCGGTGCGACTGTCAGGCTCGGCCGGCAATCGCCCGGTCTGTTCGGGTGCGATGAACTGCAACTTGTGCTCCACGCCACGCTGGGCAGTGAGACTCGACCAGCCAGCGGATGTCAAGCCATGCTCGAAACTCCTCACACCCGAGCCGAAGTTGATCAGCCGCACGTGGCCGGTGTCTTTGTTGTAGTGAAACGCATCGCCCCGCAACTCACCATGCACCATTTCGTGCCCATGATGCAGAATCTCACAGCATTTGCTCGCACCAATCGCAAAGTCCAAGAAAGTCAACAAGGGTGTCTGCTTGTTGCGATCATCACCCAGCTCTGCAGGCGAGGTGGCCTTGTAGAAATTGGGCCCGAATTCGACGATATCGAACAGGTAATTCCGACCAGGTGCCTCCACCATACTGACAGCGAGCAGCTTATCGCCCGGCTGTTTCGCCGGCAAGCGGTAGAAGTTCAAGGGCTTGACAAAGTGCACATTGTCTTCCTCGGATAGCGTCCTCAATGCGACGGCTTGTTTGTATTCGCGCTCCAATCGCAACGCATGCTTTGATACACGCGCGATGACATAAACGTCTTTCTCTTTTTCTTTCTCACCATCGGATGAGGCCTGGTCGGCGAGGGTTGCTGAGGCATCGTCGCTCTGGGCGTAGTCTGAATGGGTGCGTGTGCTGTTGGGCCTGGAAGCGCTGGTCGGGCTCTTGGGGTCAAGGGAAGCAGAAGCAACTTTGTGCTTACGTTTGCCAAAGAAGTGCCAGTCGTCATAGCTAGAGTGAAAGGGAACGACCTCGTCGGAGAAGGTGTAATCGGGTACGCCCTCGCGTAGGCGTTCGTACATTCGTGCGACACGCTCGGGCTGGACGTTCTTCGGCTTGAGCCGCTGGATGGTTCGCTCGTCCATGGCGGGATTGTGATGGGGGGAGATCGAGTTGGAGAGATGATAGGAGAGAAGGTAGTCAGGATGTTATTGCATGGCTGTGTGAATGTTGGGAGTGCCGTGTCGAAGGAGCCTCTCCCAGGGCTCAGGTGAGGATGTCTTGATCGACCTGCTACCCGCCAGCAGCGCAAACGTTGAAGCTCGATGCAACCTAGAGGGAGTCTTGCTTCTTCGATGCACTGATACTTGGGGGAAAATTAATTCGAAATCTGCTGTGAGAGATTATCAATGGCTGGTTTGATGCAGACAGTCACGGCCATGTGAGATGGAATTAGATATGAGTTCGAGTTGCGTGTAAGTCGTCGCATTTATACCTACCATCAGTCAAGAGTATTCACCACCAAGCCGCGACAGTAGTGGGGCAAGAGCAGCTACCTACGTAAGGGTCAAGGCAGGGCATCTCCAAGGATCGCGAAACACACATACAACACCAAAGTCTATTCACAAACCCATCCAACCTGGACAAAGGTACTGCACCTACCTATTCCTTCGACACATCCAAAGGCTGTCGTCTGCAACATCAGCCTGTCCGACCATCTGCCCGCTTCGTCTCCTCCATGCGCACGATGCTGGAGTCACTGTCATAGTCTCTTTCAACACCAAGCAGCACGCGATCCATCGCAATGGCCGACCAACAGGATCCCGAGCCAAAAGTGGCCCATGACAGTCACTCGGAGGATGAGGAGCCTTTTCCTAAGCCACGCGAGCTCCCCTCGGATCTGCCTCGATCCCTTGACGACCGGAAGAGCGTCCCAACTTATACCCAAGAAACAGAATACTACGATGCATGGCAGGGTGAGCTGCTCCCACAAGCCAAGCTTGATCGCCCGTATCATCCATGAGACTCATACCCTCCAGGCCAATCACAGTTCATCTCTGCTCCCACCCTTGCGAAATCCACGCCTTTCAACCTCTCCCTCCACGAGCCCGACGACAGCGATGTTTTTGGCGGCAACGATGAGGCACACATGGCCCAGATGCTGAACTTGCAATCCCACCAAGGCGATGTCGAGGATGCTGGCGAGGCGGCCGAGGAGGATGTGCTGAAAGATGAGAAATTGTCGCGTGATCAAAAGGCAAAAGCATTGCAAGACTTTCTGTTCATGGCTGCTAGCAACGGCGATGCGCAGCGGATCCAACGACTGGTAAGAGGTGCTGCCTCGGATTACGTGGAAATCGATGCTGTGGATGCCGAAGGAACACCACCAATCGTATATGCCAGCTGCTTTGGACACAAGGAGGTGGTGCTGGGCTTGCTCAACGCCGGTGCCACAGTCGATCAGCAAGACAGGAACCAATGGACTGCGCTCATGTGGGCCATGACAAACCGACACAAGGATATCGCCAAAACTTTGCTGGACCACGGCGCGTCCACCGAAGTCAAGTCTTCAAGTGGTAGGACTGCGTTGGATTTCGTGTCGCCCAATAGCGAAATGTCGGACTTTTTACAACACAGCGGGTACACCATAGGGAATGCTGGAGTCACCGACGATTTCTACAACGCTGGTTTCTCGCAGGATAAATTCGAGGAGGAGCTTGCAGAGAGCGAGATGAGGCGCAGAATGATGATGGAGAGTGCAATGAACCTGGAAGTGGATCTTGGAAATCTCGGCCTCGACGAACAACCAGAGCCCGCTGACGAGGAGGAGGCGCAACCCTTTGTCTGGGATCGGTGTTTGAACGACCAGATGTTCGTCTTCATGGAAGGCGACATTGAGCACATTCTTGATATTGTCATCACCAACATGACTCCCCAGCGAACGCCATCCCAGAAGCCAGTGCCGGCCAACATCATTTTCTTGGGAGCACGGTATGCGTTCTATCACGCAGACAAGGAGCTACTGGCAGATTGGCTGGTCTCGGCTCAAGAGAAGGTCTATGCGGTCGTTGACAGATGCCAATGGGACATGACAATATTGGCCTTCTGGATCTCCAACGCAACACTGCTGCTTTACTATCTGAAGAAAGACCCCGGTCTTACCGAGGAAACATCACATTTCCAGGCGCAGATGGCTGAACTCATCCATGAAATCTACATACTCATAATACGGGACGCCGAAAGACGCATGGATAAGGTCTTGGACACCGCCATCCTTGACCACGAGACCATTCCTGGGTTTGAAGACATCGCTTTTCAGAACGAGTGGAAATTCCTCCGATCAAAACCTAAGGTCAAGCCTGAACCTGCTGACAAGCGCTTCCGCCCGCCGTCACCCAAGCGAAAAGCGCAAATCTCTCCTCGCAACATCACCTCTCTCTTATCTTCGACATTGTTTGTGCTCGACTTGTACGACGTGCATTCGGTCATCACAGCCCAAATCCTGTCGCAACTCCACTACTGGTTAGGTGCCGAGATCTTCAACAGGATAATGTCCAACAAAAAATACCTCGCACGCACCAAGGCGATGCAGATCCGGATGAACATCTCCACGCTGGAAGACTGGGCGCGCACTAACAACCGACAGCCAGAGCACTTCGAAGGCGGGATGACGACTCCAGTGGGCGAGACGACAATTGAATCGGCTCGAAAACATCTGGCGCCCGTTGTCCAGCTCCTGCAATGGCTGCAGTGCTTCTCGTCGCTCGGCGACGACGAAGAAGCCATGGAAACCACCATCCAGCAGTTGCCCACCCTGTCAACGATGCAACTTCTGCACGCGGTCAAGTACTACCGCGCCGAAGTTGGTGAGAAAACCCTCAGCAAGCCCGCAATCAAATCCGTCCAAGAAATCAAAATCAAAATCAACAAAGCAGCCTCGGACCCTGCGAACTCCGCCGCCGCTACTTCAGACCCCCAAACCCCAGGCACCCCCATAACCAACAACGGCGGCCACAGAGACGATGACGATCCGCCCGAACGCAACTTGCTCAACCCTGCCCTCCTCCTGCCTTTCCACTTGCCTACTTCGACGGACATGCTCGTCAGCTACGGCGCCGGTTTCGGGGGGATGAACAAGGAGCGCGAGCGCCGATATATCCCGTCCGTGCCGCCTGAGTTCTTGACGAAGCTTGATCCTAATGGCGGGCAGGGTGCGAAGGATATTTATGAGGGGGCTAGGTGGAGTGAGAATGATAGTTCTTGATTTTATCGGGAAGGCGGTGGTTCGCGGAGTGATTCAAACTACGAGACGGTTCGAGCTGCGAAACGATTCTGACGGCGGAAACTATCGAAAGCGAGTGCGTCTCGTCGGGGACAAAAGGAAGACATCTACGAAATCGCTACGTGCAGCGAAAACGACAATTCTTCAGTTATCAGTGTCTCGAAACTCAAAAGCATCTAGTGCTCACGAATGTTTCGACTTGGCGATATCGGCGTTCGCCGATTTCGTCGCCGCCGCCGCCCACTTGCTTAGCTCCACAACCCCAGTTACTTACTCGATCCCATCGAGTAACTTGCTATCGCGGTTGTTGCACAGTGGGGTGCCAGAGGAGCCCCGCCAATTAATATAAACAGTCATGCTCCTTCGAATCTGTGCAGCATAGCAATACCTAGCACCATTCTTGTAGTCTCTTCATTCAAAAATGGAAGCGCCAATTGCAACCCCAGACACGCTCCAAAGTGTCGTTGACCAAGCCGCCGTCAAGCCCGTCGCTGCCGAATCGATCGACAAAACATTCAGTGACAGCATAGGTGTGTCCTCAGATAAGACCAGTCGAATTCACAACACCTTCTGACCCGTCTAGACCTCGTGAACAGCGCCCTGGGATCGCGCGTCCTTTCTTTCTCCGACGAATGGTTCGCTGCTGCCGAAAACCTCAACAACCCCAAACCACCCGTCCGCAAGCCTGGAGTCTTCACATACGCCGGAGCATGGTACGATGGCTGGGAGACGCGTAGACACAACCCGGAGCCCTTCGATTGGGTCGTCTTCCGCCTTGGAGTGGCTTCCGGCAAAGTGAAAGGTGTAGAGGTCGACACTGCATTCTTCAACGGCAACCAAGCGCCCGAGGTAGCCGTCCAGGGTTGCTTCGCGTCAGACGATAAAGAGGAGGAGATCAAGAGCAAGGACTACACCGGCTGGGAGACAATCCTGCCAAAGCAAGAATGCGGCCCTAGCCAGAGGCACGCCTGGTTGCTGCCGAGCGACACGGGCAAAGCATACACGCACGTCCGCCTGCAGATGTTCCCCGACGGCGGCATCGCGCGCTTCAGGTTGTTCGGCGACGTCGTCCCCGTGCTGCCGCAAGACACCAGCGCGGTGTTCGATCTGGCAGCGACCGTCAACGGCGGCGTGGCCGTCAAGTGCTCCGACCAACACTTCGGCACAATCTCCAACCTGCTCCTGCCCGGCCGCGGCGTCGACATGGGCGACGGCTGGGAAACCAAGCGTTCGCGCGGCGAGCACGTCGACTGGGCCGTCGTCAGGCTCGGCACGTCCGGCGTCATCGACAAGCTCGTCGTCGACACCGCGCACTTCCGCGGCAACTTCCCGCAGAAGGTGCAGGTGTTTGCCGCGCCTGCTGCTGACAGGGTTCCCGAGCATGAGGATGATTTGTGGACCGAGATCCTGGCGCCGCAGAAGACGGGCCCCGATGCTGAGCACGAGTACGATGCGCAGGCGCTGAAGAATGTTGGCGAGACTGCCTACGGCTACGTCAAGATGGTCATTATCCCTGATGGAGGCGTCAAGCGCATCCGTGTGTTTGGACATAAAGGTTAAGGTAGTGTAGGGTAGTAAGCTTGCTAACGGAATTGGACCAAACCAAAAACACCAGCCTTCTTCCAAAACCGCATTCCCATCGTCCTGTCTCAAGAAAAGAAATGGAAACTCTTCCAACCGCACAGCCTACTTCCAGCACCCTCTTCTCTTCTCCAACCCCAAAACCTCAACCATCCTCCCGAAAACTCTCCCTCAAAAGCAGCACACTCTCCCCCAACCTCCGCCTGCCCACAAACATCGTACCCCAAACCCCCGTACCACCGCCTCAGACACCCATCCTTCTTCATCACAGCCCGTCCCTACGTCTCGTCAGCCCTTCCAGCAATCACTACTACAATTGACACTAACCCAAAATGACTTGATCCCGGCTCGCTGCGTTTATACATACATGTACCCAATATTAACACAGCTGAAGCAAGCCTTGAATCCCTCGTCAAATTCCAATACATGGAGACAGATGTGGTCTTCATTTGAGATACACCGTACCGCACTCCGTTCCCGAACTCCAGTCAACAATGCAGGTAATGTAGGTATATGGCAGCAAGTGTTCTTCCAACCGTACCATCTTGGCATCTGGCGACTCGGGCTGATCCTTCTTGAAATGGTCGTAGAAAACATATGTCGTCCTTTCTTGACGGTTCGCAATGGTAGGTATCGTTCCGGTCCTCCAAGTTGGCTCGACTGGATTTTTATCAGGCTCGGATGTATTTGACGACGTGGGCAGGCTCTTGGGAGACGAATCAGTCAGGATGATGATGTTACTGCCAAATGGACGCGCCCAAGTCGGTTTTTGTCTTCTCGTCCCTGGGGAGAGTCAGAGGAATAGTTCAAGTATCGAAAGCTTTTCCTAGACATTGGATAGCCTCTTACCGGAGTAATTGTTTATTCGTGGTGGTATCGGCAAGCTTCACGTATTAGAACGATGGGGTTGCTAGTGAGGGATCTTTTTTCTAATCTAACAATCTCCCCGGCACAGGGTGTTCCTGGTGGTGGTGACAGCGGCTCTCACTTGTTGGAATGGCAGACTTGCTAGTAAGCAGATACAAGCACATAGTCGAACAACTATCGAGGTCAGATTAAAGGAAGTTGATTGATATGTAAATATTCACAAGTAAAAGAAAAGATCGATGCTTTAAAAAGAGAAAGACTCCAGGTTCATGCAATTCATACCCAACAGAGGCGAGAATGTCCTCTACTTGGCAACACCAGTAGCGCTAGTAACACGAACGCAGAACTCGTCCTCCTGCTTATCGGCATCGCTGCTGGTAGCGGCGTAGACGCGCTTCTCGCCGTAGTAGTTGTACCTGGAGCCCTCGGCGACGTTGGAGACCTCGGCCTGCAGCTTGAGGATGTTCTTGGTCTCGTCGGTGGTGTTGTCGATGTAGGCGCTCAGGACCTCGGCGCCGTCGCCGGTGCACGCGGCGTAGTCGGTCGTCTCGTCGAGGCCGCCGGAGCAGTGGTAGGAGGCGCCGTTGTTGAAGGTGGCGTCGAAGTTGCTGGGGTTTCTTTCGTTAGTGAGGATTCTTGTTAGATGGGAAGAGGCGGAGGGGCGTACTAGTAGCAGCCGGATGTGCAGCCGAAGACGAAGTTGGAGACGTCGAAGCTGTCCTTTTGGGTGGTGGGAGCGGCAGAGGCGAGGGCGGCGGCGCCGAGAGCGATGATGGCGGAAGCGTACATGTTGTTTTGGTTGTTTTGGTTGTTTTGGTGTTGGGTTGGGAGTTGTAGAGAGTTGGTGTGGATTGATAGCAGTTGTTGGAGTTGTGAGATTGTTTGGATGGGTTGATGGATCAGTCAGAACAGTGGGAAAGAAGACATCTTATACACTGTCCCTCGTAGCATTGGGTCCAGGGTGAGGTCACCGAAGCGGGTCTGTGTTGCTGTATACGAGGTTGCTAAAGGCACGCTCCAATCCTCGACCCTTGAAGATTGCTGACTCGGGGTCTGATGTCTGCTAGTTTGGATGATCTGTTTCTATTGTTGGCATCGGGCCGTGAAGCTTCCTCCTACAACCGACTTGGTGCGGTGGCAAGTCCGCCACGAACGCCTAAAATGACGCTGCAAGAATAATGAAAATGGTACGGTAACACTGAGGTCCCCTACTTTATTCTAACATACGTATTCCACAGTTCCACCACCGGCACTTGGAACGCATCAACAAAGAAGCACTCTAGGCAGGTTACACAGGCCGAGATGACTGGTATGGCGGTCGGTCCGTCCTCCGTGGAAATAGCTCATCGTCACAACATGGAACCTGGTCTAAGCACATCACTGTAATGAACTCGAGAATGCCGGACCGAGCCCGGAGCACGACCTACAACATCTCGAAGATGGTCACATGATGCATCTACCTTATGCAAGAGAGATTAAATTTCATGGAATCGAGTCATCTAAGTTGCTCGGCGGTCACCGAACACACCCTGCAATACGAATCTAACTTGGGATCCTGGTCGATGGTCTCTATGTGTAAAGTCCGCGACAACATACAACGCACTGTGAGTAGGTACTCGCTTATTCTTGGACAGATTGCTCATTGTCAGCATCCACGGTACAACAACGGCATGCCCGTTCTTTACGATGTTCCATCACGTGCGACGAGGCGCAGTCGCCTGTCGAGAGTTTGGGACCTCGTGGGACGTCGTCCAAGTCGTCTTCTCCTCGTTCTCTTTGAAACCCGCCTACTACACTTAACTACATGTCCAACGCAAGTATATAGGTAAAGTCAGCATTGCGACGTGAGACTGCCGCCATCCTCCCGATGCCCTTCCTTCCTTCCTTCTTCCCCAAGGAATGATCCTTCTCATTGCGGAGTTCGGCCAAAATTGCGGAGGCCGTGTGGGGAGCGATGAGGGCAAGCAAATACAAGTGGCTGTCTGTCTGTCTCTCGTCTCTCCGTTTCCCCTCCCACGCGATACCTTGTCCGTTCAACCGACAACCCAAGTGTGCTGCCAGCCCTGCATAAGCTCGGCTCGCCAATGCACGATCGATACATCATGTAGCTATGCTTTCTCGCCTGTAGGTCGGTCATCTCTTCTTGTTACACACTAATCCCGCAAGTCTGTACATTATTATACTTCAACATACAGCAGTCAGCCTGACATGGGTCCTCGAAATATCACCTCCGACGTGCACGCGGCATCCCTCAAAGACCCCTCCCAGTTCTGGGCTCACCAAGCACAACAATTGACATGGACGTCATCACCCACATCGGCATTTAAGAAAGCGACCAAGAACCTCAAAGATGGATCGTCTCATGAAGGCTGGACGTGGTTCCCGGAAGGGGAGATCAGCACATCGTACAACTGCATCGACCGACACGTAGAAGCGGGCAATGGAGACACCACAGCCATCATCTGGGACAGTCCGGTCTCGGGCAACAAGCAACACATCAGCTATGCTGAGCTGCAGCAAGAAGTCGCGACGTTAGCCGGCGTGCTGCGGGAAGAGGGCGTAAAGAAAGGAGACGTCGTTCTGATATACATGCCGATGATCCCCGCGGCTCTGATTGGAATCCTGGCCACCATCCGCTTGGGCGCTATCCATGCTGTGGTGTTTGGAGGCTTCTCTGCATCCTCGCTTGCCCAGCGTATCGAGGCAAGCAAGCCAAAGGCTATCCTTACAGCATCGTGCGGTATTGAAGGCGCAAAGGGCCCTTTGTCTTACAAGCCTATGGTGCGAGGTGGTGTCGAGCAGAGCCCGCACAAACCTGCCAGGACCATTGTATTCCAACGAGAGCAGAGTCCGTGGGGCGACTTTAGCAAAGAGCAAGGCGAGCGCGACTGGCATACTCTGACCAAATCCGCGAAAGAACGAAACTTGACCGCTGAGAATGTCGCCGTCAAGAGTAGTGATGGTCTATACATCATCTACACCAGCGGCACAACGGGACTGCCCAAGGGTGTATTGAGGGAAGCCGGTGGGCATGCGGTTGGGCTAAATTTGAGCATTCGTTATCTGTTCGGCATCAAAGGGCCCGGCGACGTAATCTTCACTGCTAGCGATATTGGATGGGTCGTGGGCCATTCGTACATATGTTACGCTCCCTTGCTAGCCGGCGCGACTACTGTGCTCTTCGAGGGCAAGCCAGTCGGAACTCCCGATGCCGGCACTTTCTGGCGTATTGTCGAAGAGCACAAAGTCAATTCACTCTTCACCGCACCAACAGCTCTCCGCGCCATTCGGAAAGAAGACCCAGACAACAAGCTGTTCGAGGGACGGGGTCGTAAAGGCGGACTGAAGCATCTGCGAGCACTTTTCCTAGCCGGAGAAAGGAGCGAGCCCTCAATCGTCGAAATGTACGATCAGCTTCTCGGCAAACACTGCGCACCAAACGCCCATGTCATCGACAACTGGTGGTCTTCCGAATCCGGATCGCCTATGACAGGCCTGCCTCTCCTCCCCTCCACCGGCTTCCAGCACGACGACATCAGCGGCACAGACGCCATCAAGATCAAACCCGGCTCAGCCGGAAAACCCATGCCCGGCTTCGACATCCGCGTCGTCGACGACGAAGGCAACCCCGTGCCGCCAGGCGAAATGGGCAACATCGTCCTAGGCACGCCACTCGCGCCCACAGGCCTCACAACGCTCTGGAATGACCACGAGCGCTTCTACAAAAGTTACCTCAAGCGCTTCAACGGCCGCTGGCTCGACACGGGCGACGCGGGCATCATCGACGACGACGGCTACGTGCACATCATGTCGCGCAGCGACGACATCATCAACGTCGCCGCCCACCGCCTGAGCACGGGCCAAATCGAGCAGGCCGTCAGCTCGCACCCCAACGTCACCGAGGTCGCCGTCGTCAGCCTGCCGGACCAGATGAAAGGGCACGTGCCGTTTGCTTTCATCGCCATCTCCGACCCGCCGCCCAACCTGCTGAAGGAACTGAACGAGAGGGTGAGGACTTCGATCGGCCCCATCGCGTCGCTGAGCGGCTTCATCGCTGCCCCGGGGATTATTCCGCGGACCCGGTCGGGGAAGACGCTGAGGAGGGTGCTGAAGGAGATTCTGGAGAATGCTGTGCAGGGGGAGTTTGAGAGGGAGGTGAACGTGCCGGCTACGGTCGAGGATGCTGGTGTGGTTGAGAAGGCGAAGGTCGCTGTTAGGGAGTACTTCACTAAGGGTGAGGGCGCGAAGATTCGGGCGAAGCTTTGAGGTGGGTTGGGGGGGATGCGTTTTGTGTACATGTTGGATACGATGGGTCGTATGTTGTACGTATATTATGATGATACACGTTTTTGTTTCGATTTGTTTTTTTTTTTTCGCATTTTCTCTCAAACTTGAGGATTCTGAATTGGTTTCGATCGTGTGGTTTTGATCAGGAGTGATGTACATACTTGCAGTAGTAAGTCGTTCTTAGGTTAGGTCGAGTGCACTGATGGTGGTGGTGGTGGTGGGAGGTTGTTGTTGCTAGATCCTTTTCGGGTGTTTGGGGTTATGGTTGTGGTTGTCGAGGACTCGAGGTCACAGTCGAGCTCAACTAAGAGGTCTGGAGGATTGTAGTACGAATTTATAAAGGAAGTCAAAGCTCTGTAATTGGATCTCTCTAAGCAAAAACGTCTATAGGGCATGTATATATATATGCCGGTTACGCATTAGCAGAAAGGCACATGATGCTGACAAAGAGGTCGACCTCGGATAGTCGCGGTCGCGGCTGAGGGGGTTTGCTCTGTCATCAAAGTTAACATGTAACTTAGAATTAGCTTACAATAATGATTGCTACCAAGGTAACTCTTCTTGAAACTCTTGTCTATCGATATTGAACGAAGAAAGCTGGTAGTATGTTCAACTTCAACGGTGCCAAGTCGCTAATGTTACTGTATGACGCTGAAATGATTCCGCCACATCCAACTCATAGAGGCCCACAGCCCTCCCTATGAACTACTGTAGGTAAGCAAAACAACGAAACAACACACATCTCCTCGAACAAACCCGCACAAACAAACACAGCTCCCAGAACACATCAACCAAACCATGCCCGTCCCACCACGCACCGAGTGTCTCCAAGTCTTCGCAGCCTTCTTCATTTTCTACCAACACATCACCTGGCTCGGCCCCAGCTGGACTCCACCCTCCGAACACCTATACGCCTGGACGGCTTTCTGGACGGGCTGCTGCCTTTTCTGCATACAGTTCACCCGCCCTTGGCCGTTTATCGTGGGTAGCATTGCGTTTGTTGGATTGGTGAAGAATTTGGGTATGCTTTGGGGCGATTGTCCAGGTCGGGAAGGGAGGGATTTGACGACGACGACGACGCCGGTGATGGGGGTTTGGGGCGA
>Ga0265797_10002055_pt1 | contig 34668 bp, 44 predicted proteins | sample P2T30metagenome_FD_192433 | JGI IMG/M metagenome (GOLD analysis project Ga0265797, IMG submission 192433) | Plant litter microbial communities from East Loma Ridge, Irvine, California - P2 T30 | ecosystem: Environmental > Terrestrial > Plant litter > Unclassified | place: USA: California...
AGTCTGAATGTACGTGGGGAGACGTGTTGAACACAAATCGGAACCAAGATGATTGTTTACATGACGTCGACAGTGCAGAATTTTGCATAAATGTACTGGCATTAATATTATGACTAAACCAAGTGGAAGCCTAGGCCTGGCTAGCCAAGGTAACTAAGGAACGTCTTTTGCAAATGGCTCCACCTGCTATCAGATCCATGGGTGGGCTCCGATCTTAGTGTTTTGACATCTCGTTGGCGTTGTATGTCTTCTTCGGTGAACCAATTGCCATGCAGGCCATACGGTATGCGGGTCTGAAGTTGTACCTTGCAAACAACGGTTTGCATATCTCGTGCGTCCAAGACCCACAGCTCGCTTTTCGCGTCTGCTCTGCACTCACCTTCTTCGTCTAGCTGGTCCTCGTTGAAGACGTAGAAAAGCAAATATCCGTCCTCCTCCGCTAACGCGTCGCCAAGGACACTCTCCTCTGTGGTGGCCCTGCGAGGCACAAATCTAGCTTCTTGGCCAAAGTGATTGGGCGGAAGCCTAAATGCCTTGATGGGATCATTGACATCCTTGGACGCAAGGATCTCATCAATGTCACGGCTGTCTACACAACCAGAGATTGCTTCAGGTGCTGAATCATGTGCGCGAGCAAGCAGAGTCTGCACGTCAACCCTAACTAGTACATCGATCTTAGTAGCCTTGCCTAATGCTGCGCCGAACGATTCAACCATAGTGCTGCAGCCATAGACATAGCGTGCGTGTGACATTTCCGTGAGCGGTGAAACCGTGGGGAACTCGAATGATATGGCCGACAGTGCAAACTCATGGGTAATGACATTTGCAGAGCCAGGACTTAGCGAGAACCGATAGTAATACAGCCTACATTGCTCTTGATCATCATGTGATATAGGTATCTTGGGGGTTGTCACAGGACCCGAGTCGTCGTAATGGGGAATGGATGCGTTCCGTTCCAGTAATGGCGAAGTGTCGTCCAAGAATGGTTTCTCGGGATCTTTAGTATAGTCCTCGTCATCGTACTTGGCGAAGAAAGACATGGGCCTATTGCGCGTTGTTGATTCGCGATTGGGATGTGGGGGTGGTTCAATGTTGCCTGCACTAAACACAAGAGATGCTGAAGTCAGACGACAAGCCAGGAGATTCACTGCTACCACGTCGTCGCTAGCATCAAACTCATCCCAGGTGTTTGCCGTATGAAAGATGCAGCAACCGCGCGTCTCGAACCAACGTACTAGACTAGGTTGACGACGAGGAAATACGCCGAATCTGGCGGGCTTCTCAGGCTCGTATACAACGACTGGTTTGTTCTTGGCCAGGTTTAGAGGCGTGAGAGAAAGCGGCAAGTCGAGGATGACGGTGTGATGTCTGGATACACCAAAGTCGTGCATGAGTCGTCCACCGGAGCAGCCGGGAACGGCAGCGTTGACAATCGCTTGCTCTTCCGGCTTGGTTTTGCTGTTGCCCTTGGCCGGAAGTAAAGAATAATGGACATAGGGCGGGACAAAGTTGCAGTGAAAGAGAACCAGCTCATCGGTCGCTGTATCAACTTTGGGATGTCCAGTCGTCCACTCGTTCATCCAGCTGAGCAAGCCGGTGCCCCCAAAACACTCATGGGGTTCATCATGGCGACTTGAAGCTTCGTCCTGCGGGGTAGCCTCGCCTTCGGCCTTGTTCCCATCGAACCAGCCCACCGTTTCCAGGCTGGGCAAGGCAATGCGCATTGGAGGGCCGCTCTCGCAGGTTGCCAATGCGCGTCCATCGTGGAACAGAATGCTAGTGTTGGCCACGCTGATTCGCTTGATGGCGCGTGCAGATCCCGACAGATGGGTGTAGAGTACAACAAGGACAGTGCGCAAGATGCGCCAGAGGATGAACAACAAGCTGGATGCGGGGTTGACGAGGGTCGCAATGCTGGGCAGGATCGGCGTGCGGAGCGTGGGGTTCTGGATGGCGGTGAGATAGACATCGGTTAAGATGAATTGGTTGACAAAGTTGACAACGGGCTTGGTAGCAGCAGCGTGTGGGCGACTGAACCATACGCCCGAGAGCATGCCGTCGCCGTCGAACCAGTGGGCCTCACGGCCAAGGTCGTCGTTGGTCACGGGATTGCCGCCGTTGCGAACGTACATGCCGCCGAGCAGCTCGTCCGGAATATGGCCGGTCCATGTGACGGGTGTGGGCGGACATGTTGCAGTGACAGGTGCAAAGTTACCAGAGAGGTACCTGGTAGAAGGTCAGATGGGGTGAGAGAGCGAGGGGGCGCGCGGTGCTTACGGGTGTCTCGGTGACTTGTCGTCAGGCTGGCCAGTCTGGGACATGGCGAGAGTATGGATAGCTTGGCAGCATTGAGCGACGAACTTGATGCAGAAACAGGTGGTGCGGCCAAACGGCGCAAGCATCCATTAGTACAAAGTACCATGACCGACATTCACATGTCACTCGCCATACGGTAGCCAGTAGCGCCGCGGCCTTGGCCTCCGCGCGGCATCGGCCAGGAGGAGATGGCTGGTGGTATGAGGGGGGCCATGATGCAACTCGATTGCCAGGTTTCATCGTGGTGCGGGCACAACGGCCGGACGCGTCGGGGTTGACAGTGCGGATCGGGAGGAGTAGATGTGATGATGTCACGTTGAGGCGCATATGGGAACACTAGGCCTGTTTGGGCACAGTGCATACTTGACCTCGGACGTGTGCAGCGCCGTCGCATCGTCTTAGCCCACAGCCAAAAGATGGTCCACCATGGCATCCTCTTTGCTACCGGTAGATCCTGCGCCTGCGCCTGTGCCTGTCGCCTGCCAGCCGTGGCCTAGCCGGTCCCCCTGCATTGGATCAACGAGTGAGGCTGCTGGTACATTGTGCTGGCTACTTCTTCCTGCTCAACGGCGCCATCATGGGCTTTGACTACGCGCTCGTGTATGTGACGCGCTTCTGCGCTGTGCTACGCTGCAATGGCTGACTGTGACGGCTAGTCATCTCAAGTACACCATCCCTCCGGCTATCCTGCTCACCTGGCTCTACCGTCCCTTCTTCACCAAGCTCGACGTGTACAAGGTTGGCTATCTGATCTTTGTATGTACCTTCACCTTCACCGCTGACCATGCCGCTGTGTGCTGACGTGCCAGGTCGCTGTTGCCTCGACCATACCATGGGACTCGTATCTTATCCGCACCGGCATCTGGAGCTACCCCAGTCACGTCATCATTGGCCCAAAGCTTTGCGATATCCCGCTTGAAGAGGTCTTCTTCTTCATCATACAGACGTACAACACCTCGCTCCTCTATCTTCTCCTCAGCAGGCCCACCTTTCAGCCCGTATACCTCAGCACCGAACGCGGCCCCGCCCACCGTCCATGGCGGTTCACACGCCTCGCCGGCCAAGCCTTCTTCCTGGCCGCAATTGCATGGGGATGGCGTTGCATTAGGGATGACAGTCTGGGCACGTACACTGGCCTCATCTTGGTCTGGGCTAGCCCTTTCCTACTGATGTTGTGGTATGTCAATCACTGCCCCACTGCTTCCTTCTGAGCACTAACCAGAAGCAGGACTCTCGCATATCAGTTCATCGTCGCTCTTCCTCTGACCAACACCGCTTTACCCATCTTTCTCCCTACCCTGTACCTATGGATAGTCGACACACTGGCACTGCGCAGAGGAACCTGGGTCATCACCACAGGCACCAAATATGGAATCCACCTATGGGACGGTCTCGAGATTGAAGAGGCTCTCTTCTTCCTCGTCACCAATGCCCTCATAGTATTTGGCCAATTGGCGTTTGACAATGCTCTCGCTGTGCTGTACACCTTCCCGTCCATGTTCAAGGACCCGTCACTGTTGCCCTCGCCTATTCTCTTGATGCGCGCCCTGCTTACTCCCTGCTCAAGATATGATGATGCGCGCATCAAGGGCCTCGACGAGGCTGTAAATCGGCTGAGGCGCAAAAGCCGTAGCTTTTACCTCGCTTCGGCTACATTTCCCGGCCCCTTACGCGCAGACCTACTGCTACTTTACTCCTTTTGTCGTGTTGCTGATGACTTGGTGGACAACGCTTCCAACGCCGACGAAGCAAGGGCCTGGATAGCAAAAATGCGCAAGTTTCTAAGCAACGTATACAGCGACAAGTTACCACAGTCTGCTGTGCACACCCAAATACGCAACGACTTCCCGCCTAGCACACAGTCCGCACTCCTCCAACTCCCTGCCACCAAGTTGTCCCCCCAGCCGCTGGAGGATCTGTTGCATGGATTCGAAATGGACCTTGCCTTCCAACAGGGGCCGATAATCAAGACTGCGGAGGATCTGCGCGTGTACTCGGAACGTGTGGCAGGTACTGTAGCTCAAATGTGCATTCAGCTCATCTTCTATTGGTACCCTAGTGCGTTGGCGGCTGAAGAGCGGCATGCTATAGTTGCTGCTGGCAACAGTATGGGCGTAGCGTTGCAGTACGTCAATATTGCGAGAGACATAGATGTAGACGCTCAGATTGGTCGTGTATACCTCCCATTAAATTGGCTTTCTGAAGCAGGATTGAGTTACGATGAGGTGCTGAAGAAGCCAAACCAAGCGCAGATTCAGACTCTGCGTAAGCATCTCCTGAATGATGCTTTTTTCGTCTATGACAAGGCCAAAGATTCGATTGAGCGTTTGCCAATCGAAGCCAGAGGCCCTATTCGGGTTGCGGTCGAGAGTTATATGGAAATCGGACGGGTCCTAAGAAATGAACAATACCGAGTGAAGGCTGGTCGCGCTACTGTGCCCAAGTCGAGGAGGATAATGGTAGCTTGGAGAACACTGAACCGTAAATAATAGAATTTGAGATGAATTAGACGTTCGGAAATAAATCGGAGCCATTTGCGCACGTGCAGAATAGTGTCGCGTCCTACCACAGCTGAGCCTTTTGATCGCTCCAACATCTTCACTCGCGTTTCCCACTTGCATCTAGCAGACACTGTGGAATGTACGCAAACCGGCTACTTGACCCAGGAGGGGCATCCTTCGCGGCTACTAGCAGAAAACGAAAGGGTGTGTCGCGGATAGCAAACCGTCCGACAAAGGGCAACTATAAAAAGCTACTGTGGTTCAAGCAACCTTGTGGGTCTCACACAAGTCGACAAAAAGCCGCTTCTGATATCCGCAGTTCCCGACAACTATACAGACGAGACGACATTTCTTGATCATCTCCAGAGAAATCCACGGCTACAACCCTACGAGTTCTGGTCACTCATGTCAGATGCAACGGTTATTGCGCAGCATCTGGCATCTGTGGCCATATTCTGCTGCTGTTTCGTAGCCATCATCCAAGACAGGGTATCTCCCATCGCAGTGGTCGGCTGGGCCAGCATATGCACCGTTCTGGCGTGGCTTCTGTGGGATCACTGGATGGGTCAAGATTTCGACATCATCGCAAATGTGCCGACGTCGGATACAGAGGAACCTGTCCCGAATGCACCACGATCTTACTCTCTACGAGCTCAGCAGCGCATCGCAACCGCGAAATCGGCCGTATTAATATATGCAGCTCTACTTGGGCTGAGTCCAATCCTCAAGTCACTCACTCGTTCCACTACAAGTGATTCGATATGGGCATTGAGCACATGGCTGCTCATGATGAATGTCGCCTTCTTCGACTATACCGGTGGCACAGGGGCACAGTAAGAGTAGCTCAGTCTCTTTATGCCGAATGTGGCTAACTATTGCTTCTACAGCTTACCGGCTTCAATATCCACAAACTCTGCAATGATGGCCTCGGCCGTTCTTGCCTCGCGTTTGCCGTCCACTACCCATGTGTTTTCGCTGACTTTGTTCTCCATCGAGATATATGGCTTATTTCCGATTTTCCGTCGACAGCTCCGCGCGCGGTCGCCGTGGGGGCATCTTGCCCTGACCATCGCGTTGGTAACGGGCGCATGGGGTGGTCTATTTGTCACCCTCACAGGAAACGGTCGTGGTACGTTCTTGGCCGGGGCAATTTTCGGGGGCATTCTCACGTTCTTCAGTATGGGCATTTGCAGCTGGTGGCTCATTGGGCTTCAGAAATACAAGAATGAGATTCATGGCCCATGGGACCCCGCAAGGCCCGTCATCCGGCGACATTGGGATTAATATATTTATCAGTTAATTCTATACCAGTTCAAGTAATCAAAGACGCTACATGATCCGCTCAATGGCCAGGCATAAGCGTGATCTTGTATTCCCGGCAACTCCGATCTACGCTTATCAATGCGTTCCCGTAGACAGATCCTCGACAGCACTTCCAGCTCGATTTTCCCATCTTGTCGTGTCCATTTGACAATTTTGTCGTCATTCTGGTCTCCGAGTACGCACTTGCTCATCCGGAAGAGCAAGTCGTTCGCGCCAACGTCATCTCCGCCAACGAAATGGACTGGCGAACACGGCGGCTTTTGGCCCATCCCTCCACCCCTACTCGCCCCAGTTACAACTATCCTTTCGAGGCCCCTGAGTTCCGATAATATGCTCCGCAGGACACCCCAAAGCTCGATTCGAAACATGGGAATCACGGGCCACGCTTCGAGATTAAGTCGAACGCACTTGAGGCCAGCCGCATCGTTACATGAAGAACTGGTTGTCTGGTTCTTCTTCTTCGCCGCTGCCGCCGCCGTCAGATACCGTAGCCATTCACGTGCACAATCCGAATCCAGGTTCCGCATGTCTATTTCAATGTCCTGGATACACGTTCTGTATTCGACTGGAAGTGCGAGAAGAAAGCGATGCAAGGTTCCAGGTTGTAGAAAACTAAAGGTATTCCATGCGAATAGTGGTCGACGATCGGCTTCGTGGTATATTCTGCGGCACGTTTGAAGCAGAGACGCTCCTGGCGTGGCATGAGGCGTCATACCATGTTGTACTTTGAGGGATTCAATGCCAATTGGTGCTTCAGTGATGAAGTAAAAGCCATAAATGATGTGCTTGATTTCGGCTGGTAGTTGGAGTAGTGCTGATTGGGACTGGAGGTTTTCCGGCGGTGCAATGACAGCCATGGTAGATGATATGTGAGAACGAGTCTGGAGGCGGCGTCTTGTCAGCTTTAACTGAATGGTGGGAGAGCCTAGTCTGTGCTAATCACAGCCACAGTCCATATCTCACTCAGCTACTGTTAGTCTTGCGTTTATCTTTGCAGCATGGCGTTTCACCAGCAGAGTCTTTCAGTCCGGCATGTCATGAGGCGTCAGTGGCCCAAGTGTCAAGTTCGCCGATAAGTCCCACAAATGAGATATCTTGCCTGGATATTGTGCAAAAACATAACGGCAGTTGACCTATAGAGCAACTGAAGCGGTGAGTAGAGACGTCGAGACCCACCACTCCCGTTTTCGGGCGATTTGCCACAACTGAAGCTGTCGGTGCATTACGGGTCAGCTTTAGCTCAACAAAACCTTCTCTTTCCTTTCCTCTAATTCGAAAAAAAAAATTCAAACCCGTACGCATCGCCTTGCGTTATCAAACCCTGTAAGAGTTGTCCAAGTGATGCAGGGAAAAAGGTTGTGTAAAAATGGACCGGCATACACTTCCTCGGCATCTGCACCCAAGCTGTCAGACCCCCACGGCACCCTTTGCAGAGTGAAGCTACAGCATGGTGATGGGAAGTTGGTATTACACGATACACACGCGAAGCCTCACAGACTCGTCAATCCCACAGAGCACGTAGTTCCAGCCTAGATTCCGGCCCCCAATCCAAGCATGGAAGAGCAAGGCTCCTTAGGGGCCGGCTTGTGGCAGCTTTCCCGGCCATCGCAATTTTTCAGCTCGTCCGGCGCGTAGCTCTTGACCACCCGTGAATTGAAGAACATAGTCGCCACTACCTGCAAAAAACAAATCAAAAAGAACGGCGCCATGTCATTGCGACCAGACGAAGGTTCAAGACGGTCGCGGTCCAAGTCGCCTGGACGCGGTCGCGAACGTGACCGCTCACGCAGCCACAATGGGCGAGAGCCTCAGCGATACGGTGCAGCTGACGGAGCAGCTGGACCCCCGCAGTATGAAATCAGGCATCCAGGTCATCAATATGCGACGTGAGTACAGCAATGTTTTGACTTCCCACAATGTCTCCTATAAACATCGCGGGAGCCAGACTGAGACATGGCGGCCAGATCAACGAGCGAGCCCATCACTATGGGCAATTACCATGACCTTCCGCCCCACGAACGTCCAGGTTATCACCCTCAGACGGCATCCTTTGCGCATCCCTCTACCACAGCCTCCCCCTCGACGGGCATCACATATGCCCAGTCGGGAAACGTCCAGTATGCGCCGACCGCAAACAACTTTGCCTACACGGCAGCGCCAGCCTCCCAAAGCGCGCATACGAGAACGCACTCGAGGACACCCTCTGCGACGGGGCCGACCAACGGGAGCTTCCAGTATGCAAACCCGCCCGCAAACATTACCTACACGGCGAAGCCTGCCAGCAGCAGCAGTAACCAGCCGCCCGCTGTGCGACACAATACTCAGCCCATGAGCCCTTCATACTCTTCGCCGCCGCCGCTACAATACTCGGCCGTGTCGCAGGCCCCTTCACAACAGCAATCGCAATATACAGCCATGCCACAGGCGCCTCCATCGCAATCGCAGTACGCAGCCATGTCACAAGCGCCTCCGTCACAATCGCAGTACGCAACCATGCCACCAGCTCACCCTCCACCACAAGCTTCCCAGCACGCATACCCGCCTCCGCCAATGGGCCAACACTCGCCACACCCCGAACAGCGTCGCGCCCGCTCCCACTCTGGCGCCGCCAACACACACGATGGCCGTAATGTGGTTGAAATGCGTCCACAAGTCAACTATGGCCGAGCCGATAGGCCTGAAGAATTGCGCATGGACAGGCTGTCTGTCAGCGGAAACAGGCCTGATATGCACATGATTGTTCCCGGAGGCATGCCTGGAGGTTTCTCCAATGGACATGGTGGTCTGCCACCACCAAGTCCCTTGCTCGAAGCTTACCATGGCACTTACCAATCGCTCAGTCCTATGCCGCAGACCCTGATGCTCGACGACGACCTCGACCACTTGCCCACTCTCGAGACTCTTTCGCCTCGAGATACTCTTTCTCCCCGCGACACGCGCGCTCCCAGGGATTCCAGTCACATGCGGTCTGCTAGCAAAGGTAGGCATGTCCGCCGTCGTGCCCGTTCGACCTCGCAGCGGCCTCCAAGCCCACCGTCGCATTCCAGCCGTAACGACAATCTAGCCTTGGCGACATACAATCGCGATGACCGCCTGCCCGAGAAGGAGAAGCGGAGAGCCCGTATATACGATGCCACCGAAGACGCCCTTGCACTTGTCGATGCCATGGCTGCGCGAACGCCAGATGTGGACACTATAATTGCCATCATTCCAGCTCTGTCACATGACCAGATGCTCGAGCTGAGAGCTGAGTACAAGCGGAACTGCAAAGTACAGGGCAGGGGCATCAACATTGCCAAGCACATCAAGCTCAAAACATCTGGTAGTTTTGGCAAGATTGCCTATGTGACGGCTCTGGGCAAGTACGAAAGCGAGGGTTACTGGGCCAATTACTGGTACCAGTCCAACTCTGCGCGTCGCGAACTTCTCATCGAAGCCCTCATGGGCCGCCAGAACCACGAGATCCGCGAGATCAAGGATTCGTTCAAGGATAAGCGGTATGGAGACTCGCTCACACGTTGCATGGACAAGGAGCTCAAGGCCGACAAGTTCCGCAAGGCTATCCTGCTGGCACTCGAAGGCCAGCGACAAGAAGAGAGCGATATCTGGCCAGCTGAAGAGCGCAATCGCGATGTCGACACGCTGTACCGGGCAATCAGAGCCAGAGAGGGTGGCGAAAGCGCCATGCTGAGCGTTGTTGTGACGCGGAGCGACGCGCATTTGCGAGAAGTGCTGAGAGAGTATGAGCGGGAATACCAAGGCAATTTTGCAAGAGATGCGCTGAAGAAGAGCAACAACTTGGTTGGTGAGGTCATTGCACATATTCTCAACGGCGTCAGTAAGTCATGCCAAAAAGAAATTCTACCCAAAAGACAACTTTGCTAATGTCCCCTCAGTTAACCGGCCTGCTCGAGACGCTATGCTCTTGTACCATGCACTGGCCGATCTCATTGAGCCTACCGTCGACCCCCGCTCTTCCTCGGGTCGCTTATCAGCCAGAGAAACTTCGTCGAGCAAGCACGAACGCCAGCAAAGAGTCGAGCTACTCATCTCTCGCCTTGTACGCCTACACTGGGATCGTCTGCATTTCTCCCGGGTGCAGACCGAGTACGAGGAAAAGTACGGGCGTGTGGTGGAAGAAGACATTGAAGAGGCTACAAAGGGCGACTTGCGTGAATTTTGCTTGGCCATTTGTCAGGCAGGGAGATAGATTAGTGGTCTACATGGCAAACAAATCTTTGTAATGGTCTTTCTTTCTTTCTTTCTTTTTTCACAACCCTTGGATGTGCATAAAGCTGTGGTGATCCTTTGCGTACGGGTTTGTTGATGCTCAATAGAGACGAAATTTACAATATCATCTACCAAGCCTGGGTGTTTTGGTTATTCCACCTCTGTCAGTCATGACTTGGTTGTTCACACCCCACGTCAAGCCCGATATATATACGTTGCTCTCGGCATGCGCTCCGAACTCGCAGAAAGCCAAGTATCAGCCTCTGCCAAGCTCGCACTCCTCGTCCCATCCGTTTGCGATTGCGATTGCGACTGCGACTGCGACTGCACGGTGAAGCCGCTATTGCCATGTAAGCCATCATTACTACCAAAGACGGTTGTTGCCAACGTCCTTTCAGCAGCAGCAGCAGGGTTATGAGTACCGCCAGTTGCATTTGCATTCGCCGCTGCCACCAAGGATGATGACAACGACGATGAAGCTTGCGTCATGGAAGAAGTGAAGAGGGAAGAAGGATTTGCGTCTGCCCAGCGAAGAATGTTGCGACTGAGCGTGATTGGGCTTTCGTCGCCATTGCCCATGTCGTCGACGAGGCTTTCGTCGTCAAAGGGAAGGGTGGGAAGGGGGTCGGAGAGGTATGAAGTGGCAGAGGCAAACGGCTTGAGTGACAAGCTCGAGTTTGCTAGATGTGAAGACATGGTTGTGCTAAAGGCATTGGAGACATAGACATCTTTGGTGGCGGCAATGTCCGTGTATGACTGGCTGGTCGTCCTGTGTAGCTGCTGCTGCTGTATAGTCTGGGTGACGGCGGAATCGTCTGGTTTGGTAGAGTCGGACTTTTCTTGCTCGTGGGCTTGCTTCTTCTCCATGCTACGCTCCTTTTCCTTTGCCTTGAGCTTGTATCCTGCCTTGGCATATTTCTCAGGGTAGCGAATACGGAATCGGTCGCGCAGATCCGTGGGGTGTCTTGTGCCAAAGTCGAGCTCGGCATCGTCGCGCATAAAGTGCCACACCGGCCCGTACTTTTCGAACCCCTTGAGCAAATTCATGTCGTCATGCGCACTAAAGGCGCGGCGTGGCCGACGTGTGGCCTTTGAGAATGGCTCACGGATACCTAGTTCGACCAGGTCTGGTATCACCGTCTTATTACGAGCTGGTGCACGCTGTTGATTTCCTGTTGGCTTCGGAGAAGCAATACTTCGAGTATAGCCGGAGTTTTCCACATTGCTTGGCGAAGGTTGCTGCTGTTGTTGGACAGAAAACGCATCCAGTAATGGGCCTGAGGGCATGTCATCCTTTCTATCCTTTCCTTTGGCCTTTGGCTGTCTTGGCTTCAGGCCTTCGCCGGGGCAGCACACGCGGAATCGGTCCTTCAAATCGACAGCCGTCCGATTGTGAAATGTAAAATCTGGGCTCTGCAATATCTTCTTCCAGTTTCCGATGCCGAATTTACTGACACCTACAAGGAGGTCCTTGGTCTCTTGCTCAGACCATCTGTTTCTCTTCTTTCCACGTTTGGTAGGGGCCTGATCTGGAGCGGTTGTTGCCTTGTTCGTCAGCACATCTGTTTCTGGAACAGCAGATGTACTATTAACAAGTACGTTTTGAGCTGGTGGTTGAGAAAGGGAGATGCCGTCTCCGTGTTGACTGATTCTGCCGAGTTCTTGTGCCCCGTTTTCAAGAAAGGCATGGTCGTCCACATCCTTGGCTCTCGACTCTTCAAATAGAGTATCATAGCCCCTATCGCCTGCGAATCCGTTCTTCTCGCCCGTGATCGGTGGGAAAAGCCTACCCTCGGGCGGCAGGGGAGGCGGTTGATGTAAGCCCTGTAACAACGGAGGTATTCTAGGCCGTTTTGCTGTCCTCTTGGGCGGTTGCGGCAGTCTCGGTAGTTTGATTACTGAAGGGCTATATCCAGTATTTTCGGGCTGCGAGAATTGCTGGTCCTGGTCCCATCGCTGCCTCGAATGCTCCGGACTATCTAGCAAAAGATCGACTAATCTGCCACTGAACGGCGTCGTTGAAGATGACGTAAAGGTAGTGGGTACTGATTGTGCCGAGAGTATGTTTCCCTCGTTGTTCAGCACCTGTGCAATGGGAGCGCTGGGCATGGCTCGCGTAGTAAAAGTCCTGTCTTGTGTCTCTCTGCGGATGTCGTTTGCCAGTGAGTTTTCGGAAAGTGAGTTTCCCAGCATGAGCGCCTTTGGGCGTACGAAAGTAGGATCGGCATGATGCGGTCTTTCCGAACCAGGGGAAGCCATGCCTGACGAGGTCATCATGTACGCGTTTTCCTGGGTCGACATATCTAGCAATGCATTCAGACGCGGCTGCATGATTGGAGACTTTTGTCGTGGACCATGTCGAAAGAGGTAGAGGTCCGGGGTGTCTCGCGTGGCAATGCAGCCCGCCAAGCCGCCGCTAGAGCGGAACGATGCGTAACCGCTCCCTACTGAATAATCCAAACCGAGCTTTCAGCCGAAATCTTGCATACAGTGAACACAGTCGTATTTCTACATTGTAAAGATTGGACTCTCCACCAATGCAAGGATGTTACATAGGAAGTTGGCGAGTTTGAGACATGAATAACTTCTAATCACACTTCTACATGACAGGGATCTACTAATATAAGAGGGAGAAGCGCAAGCCTACAATTCAAGATCCACAACTCTATGACAACAGCGCCAGAACAACACCGATCAATTTCGCCCAATCTCCGAGCAAACAGCAACATGCTACTTGCACAAAAACCAAGCATGTCCACGCAAAGCACTATCAATGCACCCCGGAAGCTGTACCGTTGGTCTTGGTGGCAATATCAGACATCTTGGTATCTGCATGGAGCTTCTCGAGATACTCTTTGTTGCCTGCGGGTGTTGCTTTGATGGTATCGTCACCGGGATTCCAGTTGGCAGGGCAGACCTAGTAAAGTCAAATTAGCATCTGCATGTCTTTGCGAGATGCGAATACAGGGGTTGAAACCTACTTCGCCGTACTTGTCGGTGAACTGAAAGGCATCGATCAAACGGAGTGTCTCATCGACTGATCGTCCAACAGGCAGGTCATTAATGGTAATCTGGCGTATAATGCCGTGGGGGTCGATTAAAAACAGGCCTCGCAAGGCGATGCCCTCCTCTTCAATGAGGACACCATAGTCCTTGGAAACGCTGTGGTTCTTGTCACTCAGCAGCGGTATGTTGATTTTGCCCAGACCGCCATCTTTTTTGCTTGCATTCGTCCAGGCGAGTAGACTATACTCGCTGTCTGTGCTAGCGAATACGACGCTGGCGCCGCGGGCTGCAAAGTCGGAGGCGCGTTCACTGAATGCGATGATCTCTGTCGGGCAGACAAAAGTCCAGGCCATGGGGACGAAGCCGAGAACGAGCCATTGCTTGGTGGATGTGTAGGCTGTCAAACTGAGTTCTGAGTCCCACGTCAGTATACGTTGCCCGAGGGTTTAATACAGGGGGGAGGGAGGGAAAGGATGCGGGCAATATGGCGGTGTACCTTCAAAGGTGCCATCGACAACTGCTGTGCCAGAGAAATGCGGCGCGGGCTTCTGCACCCGCGCTTTGGGCTGGTAAGCTGGAAAGGCCATTCGCGCCGTTTCGTGTTCTGTATGAGAAGAGCGATGTGACACTAGGCCAGTTGTACGATAGTCGGGAAAACGGTGAGCGCAAAGTGAGCGCAATGGGTTGGCTTGTAGTGATGCGGTATAGAGGCGTAGAGTCTGACGTCGGTCAAGATGACGCGACTAGAGTAGGACGGCAGAGTTGTGAGGAAGAGCGGCGATCGGCCGGGTAGACGACTAGGAATAAATGTCAAAGAGGTATTCAAGATCAGCAGATAATTTGCGACAGATGTCAAAACGCGTGGTCCCAGGCGACTAGCCCTAGACAGATAAGCGTCGACACCCTTCATCTATAGGCCTCCATGATGTGATTATACAATCCTCGTGGGCTGATCGGCATCACCGGCATCATTTGCTTCGCAGATGAGTGTGGTCTCGCTCTATGCAGGCACTGCAATGCTCACAAATAGTCGGGTCGAGACTTGGCCTGCTTACAGAAAGGGTCCAAAGTTTGCAGCCATCAGCTCACATACACGACTGCAGCCCGCTAACGTGCTTCTAGCTGCTAAGATGCTCATATATACTTGAGTGTGGCTGATTACTACAACGCGAACCCTTACATACTGATGCTTCTTCACTTTTTTTGGGGGGAGAAATTCAACGTGTCCAACTGCGCCACCAAGGGACCTGCATGTGTCTGGCTTGCATGCGGCCTTGCGCTATTTGGCCGATCAGCGACGCCTGGTCACGAGGAAGCGCGTGAGCGCGGCACAGGCGTGCGCAAGCGGCTTGGAGGCTTGCGCTCGCCTGATCCAAGTCCAAACGTCCCACGTCTGCACCAAGGTTACGGAATGTTCGGCCGAGGATTGCACAAGAGAGATTAGCATCGTTGTATTATAGCTTCAATGTTATGCTACACGCCCTACGGAGCAATTCTCCACGCCCGCATAGGCAACGCCTGTATCCTCATCACGGCGGGTTTAATATAACCCCAGAAAGTAACCACGCCAATTACAATACACAAAATGTTCACAATATAATATCCGTCCGTCGTAACATTGCAAACGCCACCTCCGTCAACACACCTGTGCTTCTCTGGCTCAAGAGCACAAGAAAAGGGCTGCGTGACTAGGGGGCCTTTGAGGTCGGCTTTGGGCGAGTTGGTTGGCGGTATGCATGTTGCTGCAGTGAACATGTCGACGGCCTTGAGGACAAAGTAGCGCGGGAACGTGCCGCCGAGGTTTGAGACGCTATGCCATGTCAGTGATTGGTCGTGTGTCAGAGAGACGAGTTTGAGACTTACGTAGCGAGCAGCGTCATGTACGTGCCGCCGATGAGCGGGTCCGAGATCTTTGCATGAAAAGCGCTGACGGCTACAAACATGACTGTATTCATAAATGTCGACAGCACATGTTCGGCAATAACCAGCAAGACAAATCCAGACGATGCTCCTCCTACTGGGAAGATGGACACGACAAACTGCGCAAACCCAGCGGCGACCAGACGTCCAACAAAAGACCAGCACCATATGTGCATTGGTGGGTATGTCTGGCACCATTTACCAATGTAGTAGCCCAGGAAAACCTCGACTGGAAAGTCGACGAGGATGACGAGTGACAGCTGCTCCTGCTTCAAGCCCTTGTCCAGCAGCTTCAGACTCGTAACTGCGTCGTTGGCTTGGAAGCCAATCTTGGCGATGAGATGGATAATGATGAAGCTTTGGATGTTCTTCAACTTCAAGATGCCCCACATCGAGCGGTAAACCTCGCTGATTCCGTCACCGTTCTTGTCGCGGTCTTCGCGCTTCATAACTGCCAGCCCAAAGGTAACAACCAGGTATGCCCATCCCCAAAAGCTCAGGTAGCCGTCGAGCTCCATGATGCCCGTCTCTGCCGGAATAGTGCGGAACCATCGGTTTGCAAAGTCTTTCGAGTTGAAGGCCAAGAAGACGGTGTACGAGAGGAACTGGCCTGCGGTGAGACCAACAGTTTGCGCTGTCGAGGCGTATGCAAGGTTCTCGTTGGAGAGAAGGGTGAGGGCCCAGCCTAGCTTGTTGTTAGCTTCCAGGTTCAATTTGCAAAGCATCATCCTCCTTACCATCCACCGCAATATCCTGGGTAGCGCACAGAAACACAAGCGCAAACCACCACCACGTAAAGTTCCACACGCCGCTATCCGTCTCGCCCGCCTCCTTCATCATGCGGTTGATGTTCTTGCCCAGCCAGATCATGGAAAAGCCAGAAATGGTTTGAATGGGCAAGATCCAGCTCTTCCTGCGGCCCACTCTGGGCGACCACACTGCGTCTACGATTGGACTCCAAAGAAGCTTTAGTGAGTATGGGTATGCTGCGAGCGAGAAGACGCCGATGGCGGCGTAGGAAACGTTGTGCTTGAGCAGAAAGGGCACAGAGCCATGCGCCAGCCCCATTGGTATACCCTGGAGGAAGTAGAGCAGTACCAGTAGTAGAAAGTTGCTCTGGTCCTGCTTGGAGAGCTCAAAGAAGCCCTTGGAGGGTCCCTCATCTTGCTCCCCCAACTTGGGTACATGGTCGTCCAAGGAAAAGTTTGAGTTGCCCATGAGCGAGGCAGCCTGGCTCGCGGGTGAGTCGCTCTCGAATGAGGTATGCTTGCGCCGATGTTCCACCATGCCGTTCATTGTCGCGGTCGTATCTGCATTGCCGTTCTTCTCTTGCTGCAGCGAATCGGTTGAGCTCTGCTCGCGTAGTACAGAGCCACGGTTCTTGGATCGAGAGGCTCGCTTGCTCATTTGGGGGCGTTGCAGAGGTAGGTGCGGTAGATGGGGAGGGGGAGGGGATGGTGATCGTCAGGCAATCTCGCGTGCACCAAAGTTCCGGCTGTGCGGGATGATAGGAGTCGTGTGGACGTAAGCCGGCAGGTTGTCAAGAGGACACAAGGGAAGAAAAGAGAAACGGCCGAGTTTAAGATGGCGGCCCAGAGAGCGACTAGCAAAAGAATACGAACGTGGTATGAAACGAAACGGCGAAAAACAGTCCTGTGTTCAACCGTGTCCTTACGAGCCATGGACGCGGCACCACTAGGTATGGAAGCGAGCCGAGCTTACCATCCCACCTGGGGCTGGCATCTGCCACTAATTCACGTGCTTACGCGCCGCATACCGACTGCAACAACGCGCTAAAACATCCATCGGCTTCTTGTCGCATACAGACCGCTACGACACAAACATGGAGCCTACCGAACAACTCGATGAGGACATCTGCCAGCTACACACCCGCATAGCGCTTCTAAAAGCCCACCGCGCAAACCTGTCCTCGGTGCTACTGTCGCAACCCCACCTCGCAGCGCGTCTCCAGACCGGCAGCCAACGCGACACACACGCAGAAACCAGCAAGCACATCATCGCCCAGCAACAGAAGCGGAACCTCGAAAATGTATACCGCGCCTGTGCTGGCGTCACAGCCTATCGAGTCAAAGACCCTGACCCAAATGCCATCAACAACGGCAACCTCCTTGGCATAAGCATCGATGTATCGATTGGCGCAAAATTCATCGAAACATACCACGTTTTGCTCAGTGTGTGCGACAAAGACGACAGGAAGACTGTAAGCATACACAAGCATACCATCCCGCCATGCATACCACTGGAGCAACTGGCCCGCAAGTGGATACCGGGGAGCGCCAAGGACGAGGAGATGGGTCCAGAGCAGGACTTGGTGCACTTTGGGAGACTGCTGAGGAAAGAGCTAGTGAGCTGGCATATGCGGATCAGCGTTGTGGAAGAGTTGCGCAAAGGCGCAGGGCTCGACAAGCAAAGAGCAGAGGGGACTGCATCCCCAGTCCACGTCCTCAACTCTTTTGTCAGTGATGACGAGGCTAGCTCCGATGTCGAAGACGAAGAAGACGACGGTGCTCTGCGATTACTCGATATCGAGACCGACGCCGCGGTGAGGCAGATGATGGTTACATTGTCCGACAGACGGACAGTGGTCATGAGCATCACAAAGGACGGTAGGGTTGACAAAGCTGTGTGCAGGACAAAGGAGGGTAGGCGGGATGCGATGATTGGCAAGACCGCCATGGGTCCCCTACGTGGTCTAGTGCGCCGTTTGTTGGTCTAGTAGGTTTATTGTTCGAGTGTCTGGAGTAAACGGCGTTTGGTCATTATGATACCCAAATGTCCCTGTTGCGGGAAATTTATATCCATATGAACTAGGTTCGCCGAACCGGTATTCATTGAGTCACCTCATGACAACCATGCTCCAGCCTAACCTTCCTAAACCCCACACGTACTAGAGCATAGCTTGTTTCCGCGTAGGAGACTCTTGAATGACAACCATACTTGTACAATTGCAGAACCGCAGAGAGTTTTTCTCATTCAGAATCGTACATCCAATCACATTAACACCCCTTAATCCCGCTTATCGTAATCGTCATCATCTCTGGGCCTAGGCTCCGTACTCAACTACAAACGGTTGTTAGCTTTGTTCACCGTGTCATATTTCATGATAATGACTTGCCTGGTTCCCATTGTAAAACTGTTGCGGCTCCCTTGCTCTCTGGTCCGCCAGCGTCCGTACTCTAATGCCCGTGTTATCCAAAACAGGGTCATGCTGGGGCTCCCGACTTGGCCTGGGCCCCATTGTATGCCCACCACCCTGCCCTTGCGCCGGGGTTGGGCCAGAGTCGGAGCCTAGGAACGAGCCCAACGTACTCCCTACATAGCCAACTGTTGAAGTGATGAGGTTGAACGCGCCGCCTATGATTCCAGTGGTTACCCCTACGGCACCGCTGTTATGCCCGGTGTACGCTTGTGTATAGCCCTTCACTGGAACTAGCACCAACGTAGCACTTGGAGCCATGTCAATGTCGCCCAACGACTGACTCTCATCACCAGCCGAGAGCTCGCGACTCGGCTGTGGTGGTAATATGTGTCGGAAGTAGTATGGTGGGAGTTGATTGTGGTTGATGTTTTCGTCGTCTTGCGCAAGCTTCGAGAACTCCGAGTCAACCCATGATCGTACCTCGCCTTGCAAAGTAGCCTCTCGTGGAAATGTAGATCGTATGGTCCGCCCATCAAACAACCTGACGTTGAGGTTGACCTTCTTCGCTTGTGATCCCCTAGCCGATGTGCTTGTGTGGAGCGAAGGTGCTGTCTGCGCCGTCTGATTCCTTTCTTGTTCTCGTTCGGCTTTCCGTCTTTCGGCTTCTACTTTCCTCGCTGCCTTGTCGGCCTCTATCCGTGCCTTGATCCGTGCCAGTTCTTCTGCCTCTTCCCTTTTCTTCTTCTGTAACGCAGCGCGTGCCTGTTGTTGTGCTTTATTGGCCGAGCCCAAGGATGTGACGGGCCTGTGTTCTGGGGTCGATGTAGCTTTCTGTTTGCCCTTTGCGTTCGCAGAAGGCGTGGAAGCTACTGCTGGTGTGGGTATCGTAGGCTCAGGCTCTCCATGTAGGTTGTCTTCCGCTTCTTCGCTCGCTGTACCCTCTCCCGGTGTTGGCGTATCTGCTTGTGGTGGTGACGTTGCCGCTGTACTGGAGCCCGGGATGGGGCTGGCACCAAGCACCCGCCTGACCGAGTTGATGAAATCGTTCTTGGTGATGTCGCTCTTCAGCTGCAGTTGGAGTTGGCCGTTCTGGATGACTACAAGGGTAGGTATGCTCGAGATATCGGTGAAGGCAGCCAGGAACCCGGCTTCGGTGGAGCCTGCCTGGAGTCGCAAGAGGACGGCTTTCTGGACGAGAAGACTGGACAGCTGCAGCGGATGTTAGTGTATGACCAATGTGCGATGAAGCGACAAACAGCCCTACCCAGCCGCTCTTTAGCCATTCCTCTTCCCACTCACTACTTGTTGCGCCGTCATCTGTTTGAGCTTGTTAGATGTTGTCCCCACATTCCGAACAAGAGCCGAGGTATATACCTTGCACGAAGCAAACAACAAGCTTCTGCTGTTGGATTGCAAGCGCAATACCGCTTTGTAGGCTACCTTGGTGGAACATGGTTGGTTGCGCGTGGGGCAGCGTGAGGAGTCGTGGATATTCGCGGGGGTGAGATTGGGACGCGTTGGAACCAGGATGTGCCAGCACGAGCGGCAGGGCCTGCGAACTGCCGCGGGAATTAATTAATCTCCACGGGCGGTACCGAGGCCAAGTGAAGTGCGGCGAGCATGAACGGCTGTCCTGCGTCACAAATTCGTCGAATCGGGCATGTATACTGTGGTCAGAAGGAAAAGTAATGCAATAAACTGTTCTATCGGGAATGCTAAATCCATTTCCTATGATTCCTCCGCGCCAAAGAAGAGTAATGCCACGGAAAGCCAATACTAGACTCCTGATATCCAACTGTATCAAGCCAAAAGATGCCGAAAAGCAAATGCTATTTCACGTAAATGAACACATATGCTGAATGGAGCTCCTGCTTAATCTGCGCTTCAGAAGACGCTACCCATCTTCCTGCTCGTGTCAACGCCAGGATAATGCTGTGGCCAGGCGTTATCCGGGACCAGGTTGCAGGATGTATAGGTAGATAATCGAGCTTTGGCCCGTCGTCAATTACGCCAAAAAAACTTCCTCCCATCTCGCTCTCGCTCTCGCTCTCTCTCTCTCGTTCTCTTGTGCTCCTTCCTTATAAGATGGTGCACTTCTTCTTCTGGTTCCTCGCTGATGCTTGTTGAGGGCGGGGGCTGAGGACGGCGCTGTGTCATGTTAACAGAAGCTCGCAATCAGTCTTGAGGGGTAGCATACCGGATTGCCTCGTCAAAGACACTCTTTAGGTTGCGCTGAGTGAGCGCAGAGCACTCGAGGTACTTTTGCGCCTTGATCTCCTTTGCCACCATGACGGCTTGCTCGTATTGGATGGGCGCCATCTTCTTTTGTCTGAGCGACTCCTTGGTAGCCTCGTCGTCCCTCAAATCGAGTTTTGTGCCAACGAGGATGATGGGTACACCGGGCGCGTGGTGATCTATCTCTGGGTACCACTGGCGTCTGTCAGTATGCATCAAAGCTCGAGGGGGGGTGGTGCGTCTATACCTTTGCCTTGACGTTGTCAAACGACGGAGGGCTAACGATGGAAAAGCAGATGAGGAAGACATCGGTCTGGGGGTAGGAAAGCGGTCGCAGCCTGTCGTAATCCTCCTGTCCAGCAGTATCCCACAGTCCCAGGCTTATTGGCTTCCCGTCCACCATGACATTTGCAGAGTAGTTATCGAAGCTGGGCGCGCGTTAGCTCGAGCGTTGCTGTGGCAGGGCAGCGACAAGACATACACGGTAGGGATGTACTCGCCAGGGAAGGCGTTGGTGGTGTATGAGATGAGAAGACATGTCTAAAAGGATTAGCGGGCAGAGACGCGGTGTGGGAGAGGGCCATGTCTTACTTTGCCTACGGCACCGTCACCCGTCACAACGCACTGCAGAGCTGTCAGCAACCAACGATCTTGTGCTGCAAACGAGGCAGCTTGCCAGGGAAGCGCACCTTGAGAGATTGAGTTGCAGGAGCAGCCATGGTGGTGGTATTACGTGTGTCGTCTGATTAGCCTTGGACAGACGTTTGGACCCAGCTCGGCGAGGGAATGGGGCGGCTTCCGGGGATGGAGAAGCGAACAGCGGAGGTTTGGAGACCCTGCAGGCGATGGAGTCAGGCTGGAGACTGTGAGGCGGTCGAGGAGTGAAGGACGAACCGTTGGAGCAGGTCAACAACTTCCGGGTAGCTTCTGAGAGGGCGGCGGGAGCTATCTGCAGCGTAGGGGGGCGTTTTATCGCTTGGCGGCGGCGGGTCAAGAAGCGAACTCGAAAGCTGGATGATATGCACGATGCGCGAGTCGAAGCAGGCAGCGCGGGCCAACTGGGGCCTGGCGGGGTCCAAGTCGAGGATAGCTGCGGCAGATTGGCAGCAAAGCAGCAGCGCAGAAGAGGTTCGTCAAGACGGCAGCAGTGCGGGCAGGGCTTGTGCAGTGTCAAGGGTCAATATCAACCAATGTTCAGCGGAGAGAGAGAGAGAGAGTCAGAGAGTCAGAGTGCAGTGCGTGTGTGAGTGTGTATGAGAAACGAGAGCGGTGCTCTGGGCTATTTGGCAAAAGACTGGCAGGCGCGTATGGTCTTGAAACCGATTTGCGACACACTGCAGAGGCACGCATCTGCTCAGTCTGATAGGTAGGGTGCCAGGGTTGGCATGGCTCTCGTTTGGGGCCGCCTAGATGGTCCCGATTCGCAGACCAGCTGCCTACCTACCTGCGTACTGTACCAGCCTACCGTAGCGAGCGAGCGAGCGCCTGTCATGGCTATGGGACGGTGGACCTGTGGACCGGTGGACCTGCGGCATTGCAGACCGCGCATGCCGAGTGTCGCAGCGACATCAACATGGACCATGACCATGGCCATACACGCGCAACGAGAACGAGAACGAGGCCAACACCAACACCCACTCAAACTCCCACTCCCGGCAAACAACAGCCGCGCCTCGTGTGAGCCCTGCCCGCCGCAAACTTATTCGCCGTCTTCTAGTCCTGTGATTCGCCTGCAGCTGCATATTTCTGCTCGCCAGTGTGCCCGTGCTCCCCCCCGACTTATTAGCCGTCGTACTAACTTCACCACACAGGCCTGAAAGCCTACAGCAGCATTCGAGCCCGCACTCTTGCCCAATCTGTCGTCCTGACCCTGCCTGTGTGGCATGCGAGCGAGTCCTTGTTTAGCCACTGTCTCGACACATCCCGTCTGCCGCCGCCTGGTGCATTTGCGAACCGCCTTTGTTTCTTGCTGTGCGTGCGCCCATCACCCAACCCAACTTCCCCACACACTAGGCCGCCCTACAATTGCATTTCATTGGCTATCTGCCCTAGCACACCTCTCCAATCCCGCCATCCCCAAAGAGCTATCCATGCCCATCAGTAGAAGAGGAACAGGCCCTCTCCGCCCTGCTTGTCCGAGCCCACGAGCTCTTTGCGCAGAAGCAACTTGGTCACAGCCTCGTGGAGGTCTTTCATGTCAAGGATGCCGCGCTTCTTCTGGTCAATGTACGACACATCAACCACCACTCGCTTCAAGTTGGCCGTCGAAAGCGCCCCGTCCTGAAGCAGTGCCGTCAGTCGATCCGGCGTCCCTACCCCATAGTCAATCCTGTCCTTCTGTCAGCATACACCACCCAAAAGGCCCCCATTTTCAAACCCACTTGCTCCTCTTCAGATGTGCGATCTGATCTGGCAGTTTGAGATGCTTTGCGAACAGCTTGGCCACGTTCGGTGCTTTGACGCCTTGCTTGGGCAGCCCTGACTTGAGAGACCTGCAAACATCGGCAGCTCGAATTCCGGATACCGTAACCACAATCGTGTGCGGTGCTCCATGTGGCTGTGACGGTGTCGGCTCCAGGCTTCCGGCCTGCTTCTTGAGGAACGCTGACAGATTGTCCGTAGTTCGCGCCTCTGTCCAGCTACTGCCATCTTGTACCATGCGGGCTATCTTTTGTCAGCCGAGATCGCGTGAAAACTCAGCAGGCAGCCTACCAGAGATGAACCTGTCCTCGAGTTCCACACTGCTCAGTTCTTTTCCATACAGTCGCGTTCGTGCATTCACATAATCTGCAAGGAGCTGGCCGTCCATGCGCTCAAAACAGTGGTTCACACCCAACTGCTGGTCCAAGTCATCCTCGTCGATTTCTTTGGCCTTCTGTTTCTTCTTCTCTTTCCGTTTCGCTTTCTTGGCCGCTTTTTTGCTGTCTTTGCTAGCCTCAGGCTCCGCCTCTCTTTTCCTTTTCTTGGACGAAGCGTCAATGTCAAACTGGGCCTCGATCAGGGGTACGCCTCCTTCTGATTCAGAATCGGACATGATGTCGCTAGTGTTTTGTGTGGACAAGTGCGACCAAGAGTTCGTGCAACAGAAAAAGTTACAGGTGATTAAAGTTATCGATAAGCATCGGCCTAGCTTGGTCGGGACTAGTTCTGCAGCGCGTCGGGGAAGTCGCGTCCGAGCGACGCGTTTCCCTGACGTCTATCGGGACTCCCACTAGACGCTTCAAGCTGCCGCAACCACAATGGCCGATTCAGCGCGCAAGAAACAGCACCTCTCCCCGGAACGCCATGTGCAAATAACCCCGAGCAATGGTGCGCCCCTCCAGCTCACCACCCCATTTCGCCGCGCCATTAGTGCGGGCCCCACCCCAGGAAGCAGAAGGACGCCAACTGCCCGCACACCAGGCACGGGACGCACACCTCGAGGCGGACCAGCAACCCGTCCTCTTCCCTCACGACGGGTAGCTCCTACAACTCCTCATGCGATCAGAGCCTTGCGCGAGCGAGCCAATGCAGCAAGAACACCGGGCAACAATCGAAGAAGGAGTGGGCGCATACAAAGAGAGACACCGCGTGACATACTGCGTGACCTGGCTAGAGGTATTGGTCCCAACACCGCTTTCCACATCCCCAACTAAAAGCTGTTGTAGCGCTTGCCCGCGACAGCCGTCCGGTCGAGCCATCTCCGCAATCCCGACCCCCACCGACACGCCACTCAGCTCTCGATCTGCCCGATGTCGAAGATGGCCCGCATCTCGCTGCACCTCGACTCTCCATGCCGCTTGAGAATATGTACGATGACGAGGATAGCTTCCACAGCGCCCCACCACGCCAATCGCTGCTCCCTGACCTACCGGACGATGTGGATGGCGGAACCGTACAGTCACTCGAATTCGGACGGCGAGCCATCAGTGAAGATCCACGCCTCATGTTCGGAGGAAGACAAAGTGAACGGTTTGGAGACTTGAGCGAGCTCGGTGCGGTGGAAGAGGAGTACGATATCGATGGTACTTTTATCAACAGACGTGCAGATGGACTGCTTGATCAGACAATCAATGAAGCGCTAGATGAAGGCGATACGACGACAGAGATACGTGCGTTGACTGGGCGGAGAGATGGACGTCCAAGTGATGTGAACCTGGGCGTTTTTGGCGAAGCAGACGACGACATGGACGAGCCCACTTTCCGCTTCCAGATACCCGAACGCATACGTTTGCCGGCACGAGAAGATCCGCAAGAGGAACAGAGGGACCAGGAAGTCGAGGAAGATCAGGATGCGGATAGTGATCTACCGAATCTACCGGATGATTCGGAAATGCTAGATGACATCGAGCAGGATATGGAGACATCAGCCTTGGATCGCAACAGTTCCATCCAAGATGACGGCATGCTAGGCTGGGAATCAGATCCTCCTCTAGAAGAGGATGCCGAACTAGCAGCCTACCGAGAAGAGGAATCAGCGATAGACCGCAGTCTACAAACAAAATCTCCTGAACAACACCCTCCAGCACAACTCAGGGGCGTCCGGAAATCAAAAGAATACATGGTGTCGGAGCATGGCATTGGCTACCCTTCGTTCCCGGCGACGTCAGTGAAGAAGCTCGCCATGGGTTTCATGAAGTCGCAGGGGACCAAAGGTCAGCTCAACAAAGATGCACTTGACGCTCTCGTGCGCACAACCAACGACTTCTTTGAGCAGATTAGCGGCGATCTCGCGGCGTACGCACAGCATGGTGGACGCCGAATGATTGAAGAAAGCGACGTTGTGGCGCTTATGAAGCGGTATGTGGTGTATAATCTAATGTACACTCAACTCGGTTCGCTAACTACAAGCAGAACCCGGACTACTACAGACAGTAGCACGTCGTTTTCGTTGGCGCAAAAAATGCTTCCCAGAGAACTACTCCAGCAACTACGCATGGAGCCACCGATCAAACTAAAGGGCCAAAAGCGGAAGCGGCTAAATCCTGTACAAGAAGAAGGAGAGAATGACGATGAATGAAAGACGATGGTGTTTTACGACCAGTCAGCACTGTGTCGTACCCGTCGTTGAGTGCCTGATATGGGCTTTTTGACCACCATCCAAAACATGATCGAGGTTGCAAAGCTCAATGCGTACCACGTGAAGATGTACTGCGTATGGTTATTCCGTAGGTTCACGGTCGGCGCTCTTCCAATTGGTACGCCTTTTGGCTCGCGCTCATAGTTTGTGAGCAGGTCCGGCGCTGTGGAAATAGTTAGATACCCCCCAATTGCACACGTTCCAATATATCAAAAACAAAGGCACTCACTCATAGTCTCCTCAACCCATACCGGCTGGCTCCCACTATATTCTGCCATTTCCTCGACGCTAGGGAAGAACCACTTGCCCTTGTCCGGCTCGTTCTTCGGCGTAAACATATTCCCCTTTGGCGGAATCCTCAGTAAGCCTTCAATGGTGACATTACCCTCTGGCAGCGCACCATTCTTCTTGCGAAACCACTGCGGACTCGCATCCTTCTTGATCCAACCCCTACACGCCAATATCTTGTGCACATTGCCCCTCGCATCTTTGCGCTCCAAGGGCGTCACGACCGTGTACCCCTCCTCGCCATCCAGAATACGGGGCCCAATCAGCATCTCCTGATCATGCCTCAGCACGCCCGTCGCATACACCTTTCTGTAATCAAAATCCTTGACGGCCTCCGCATCGATCCGAAGCGGCAGCTCCAGCGGCGGAAACGTCAGCCGGTCCTCAAACCGCGCAATCAGCTCCGTCTTCCAGCCCAGTCTCTGCACCTGCCAGCATCCGAGCAGGAAGGCGGTGACGGGTATGATTGCGAGGATGATGAGGCCCGGGCCGTGTTGTTGGCCTGCGCGCGCCATCTTGGCCGGCCGATCGAGAATGGAAACAAAGTTTGGGTCGAGGCCTGGTCCGCCGCCTAGACTGCGCTTTTGCTGCCGGAAGAGCAGGACGGGGGAGTGGAAGTGTGTTGTGCATTGACATTGTAATTGTGGTCGAGTTCGCGACTGGAGACGTTGTAGTGGTGGTGTTTGTGTCGAGATACTACGCGGGTTTTGCGCGTGATATCTCCGGAAGAGATTGAGCAAGGGATTTGGTTTCGACATTTTGTATGTGTGCGCCCTCTCTGTTATTTTTTGTTGTTGTTGTCGTAGGAGGTGGGGGTTGATTGAATTGGATGCGGGGGTTTGGGAGATTGAGATGCGCAATAGGAAACTTTGGGGGTGAAATGATGTCGGATACCCGAGCTCAGCTTGCCCTTCTAGCTCTCGATGCGGTATAGTCTCCGCCGTAATGCATGTCCAGGTGTGCATCGACCTTTCAACGTTCGTTCTACCTTGCTTTACCCTTCCACCTCAACACTACTCTGAAAAGGCTGAGATGATGACGGAGATTCAAGAGGTATCGCTGAATCGTGCCGAGATTGCGGCGAGGAGGGACAAGGACGATCTGCTAGATTGCTTAGATGATCTACTCGAGCACTATCTTCATACGTTACACGAATATCACAAAGTCATGAATGAGCTTTCAACGCAACTCTCTTCGGTATGTCAGAGCGAGTTGGAGGGGAGGGGGGTTGTAGGCTAATAGTAGTAGGGATACATGGCACTCGCCCAGGCAAATTTCCACAACTCCTCCTCTGCGATCCGATATGGACAGGACTGTTATGATGAACGTATGCAGGCAATACGCAAGGTGTAAGTGCTCCTAGGACTCTGATGTGTCCATGTGTTTGATTTCGCGGACTCGAATACTCAAAACTTTCACATTACTTACATACAAATGCTGTACAGGCATATTGCCGAACACGGGCGTCTCCTAAGTGACCGTCCTCACTTCTCTATCCACGCTCCTGATGTCACTTCTCCAGGCAGAAAGACTTCGGATGTTGAACAACAGGACCATGAGCCGGAAGAAGAGCAAGTTGAGCTTCCATCGGCAACACCAAGGCCCAATGACGAAGCAGAGACGACCCCAGGTGCAAGCCAGCAATCAAACCAAGACCCAAAAGAGACTGAACAAGAGAACAATTCGGGTGAGAAGATTACTGATCCACTCAAGTGGTTCGGAATCCTCGTTCCACCAGCTCTGAGAACTGCACAGTCGACATTCGTGTGTGCAGTAGAGGGCCCAATCCCACAGCTCGCTACCATAGCAAAGGATCTGAGGACCCAAGAGATTGAGATTGGACGGGTGAGAAAGCAGATCAAAAAGATGTAGAGCAGAATGTCTTCACCCTGTCAGAGTGTGGCCACACGTTGGCCACAATACTGAACAAGCACAAGTAGTGTTACGAGTTATGCTCACAGGGTGTTTAATCCCGTGCCTTGATCCATATCCGCCCTCCGAAAACGCCGCCCAATGCATACCTCTCGCTTCTTCACCTTCCCACCTGTACTCCCTAGACTTCTTTCATGAGCTCTTCCAACTCATCGTCATCATCGTCCCACCCACCACCCCTCCTGTTCACAACAATCTTCTGCTCATCCTTTTCCTGCGCTTCCGCTACTGCCCCCAATATCTCTTTCAACTGCTCTTCGGTGACTTTCTGTCGCAGCTGGCCCGTTCGCGCGAGCATGATGAGTCGGTTCTCGATGTCAGTCGCGCGAGATTCCTTGACGAGACGGATGCGGCCGAGACGATCGGCGGCTTCTGGGAGGAGAATCTGCGAGAGGATTGAGGAGCGTTGGTCGGCTGGCGCAGGGTTAGTGCTTGCTTTGTCTGTGAGTGGTGGCGGGGTCGCGTGTCTGTGTGACGAAGAAGAAGAAGAAGTAAAAGGAATGATTTGTGGGAGAGTATTCGACGGCTAGGGACATACCCTCTTGTTGCCTGTGGTTTCAACTTAGTACAATGTTCATCATTCTCGGCCATTTCCAAAATATTTACTTTCGCGATTCTTGCTCTGAGCCCTCGCCGCCCTGGCCTCGGCCCCCGCCTTGCTGCTGGAGCTGCTGTAGGCGCGCACGCCTGATTTGCTCGAGATCTTCGTCGGACATGTTGGCTTTGTATAATGGTTGCTGGACTTTTTTTTTCACGTCAACAATCGCGTGGATTGGTAGGCGCAAACCGGGCTGAGCAAAAGTGCGTTATGCGGGGAAGTTCGGAGGTCCGAAGGTTAAACCGGTGGTAGTGGTGGTGGGAGGGGCACGGATCATCATTGACATACCCTGGTTTCGACTTCAAATGAGCCTATACATTCACTCACGACCATTGAGTTTCTTTCTTTCTTTCGAAATCAAACACAGTATGCGGTGAGATTGATTTGTGTTTTACTAAAACAAGATTTTTATACCTTTGATATGGCCTATTCCATTCCTCTCAGCCAGCCGCGAACCTACTATTGCTCCTTAACCTTTCCCCATACTTCCACAGCATGAACGGTGCCGGGACGCCCAAGCCCAATGCCACAAAACCAAGCACACTATTGCCCCACCCAAAATCCAACGCATCATACATTGCCGGTGCAAACAGCGGAAACGTAAACCCGGCCAAACTCCTCATCACAGTTGCTGCCGCAAGAGCACTCGCCGCATACCGCGTATAGCTATCGATGATGTATGTTTGGATACACTGAAAGCCCACAATGGTGCCTGCACAGAAGATGCACGCACCAATGTTTGGCATGATCCAATGTAGTCGTGCCTGGGCGCTCCAGCCATACCAGAACAGGCCAATGGGGACGAGGAACGAGGCTGGCACCATGCTGGGGACACGAAATTCAGGTTTTCCCGTGTCATTGTTACGCGCCTTGAGACGCCGATATATCATGTCGTTGAGCGGGGCGGTGACTTGCGCTCCGAGGAAGAAGCCAAGGCCCATGGAGATGAAGTTTAGAGAACCGATGCCCGTTGACATTCCGTACCGATCGACCCAGAGGCGCGGAAAGGTCGAGAGCATGAGGTACATTAGGCCGTAGAGATACGCCATGTAACATGCAAGGACCTGGATGATGGGTTGGGTGGCGAGGAGTTTGAACGGCCGCTTCATTGATATTCTGAGCGTGGCGAGAAGCGTGCGGTCAGGGCTGTCGAATTCCGTGTATAACTCCTTGTTTCCCGTCTCCTTGCGCAACCGGTCCCGCTTCCACTGCAGAAGCTTGGGCGCGTACGTTTCTTGCAGAAAGAACAAGCCAAAACACTGCACTATTGCGGTGAAGATTGTTGTGGCATAGAAGCAATAGCGCCAGGTAGTGTTTTGTGAGATGAAACCACCAGCTATAGGACCGATGGCTGGCCCTAGCAATGGCGCGAGACTGTAAAGCGAGACAGCTCGCCCACGTTGCTCCGGGGAGAAACAGTCCCCGAGAACGGCCTGGTCATTTGTCAGAGAGGAGAGAAAAAAACGTATACCTGAGACCTTGAAAGAATGGGGTACTTACACCGCCAATAGCTCCCGGCGCTGATCCACCCAGGCCACTGAAGAATCGAAATGCCATGAGCTGGCCAGATGTCTGAGCGAATCCGCAGCCTAAATTCCAGGCAAGATAGACCAGGTTCGACAGTTGCAGAACTATGACTCGACCGTAGATTTCAGATAGCGGTGCCAGAAAGAGCGGACCAATTGCATATGCGAGGACAAAGAGCGATAATGTGAGCTGAGCTTCAACCTCCTTTGTGATACCAAAATCAGCGCTAATATCGCTCAGTGCTGGAGCAATCATGGACGAGGCGATTGGTGAGACAAGTGTGAAGGCGGAGACAATGAATGTTGCTGCCCATTTCCGCTTCATTGACCCTGTGGGTTTTGGTTAGCATGATATCAGTTTTCGTGTGCAGTGATCTAGACCTTACAATTTTTAGGGTTTTCTGGGTCATCTTCGGAATCCCATGTTACCTGGCTCGATTTTTCAGTAACCATAGTCTATTCAAATGGCCTTGAATGGTGCTTACGAGGTTGGGATCCTTTGCGGGCGTCTCAGACTTCTTCTTCTCTATTGGTGGCGGTGCTTCAACGTCTCTGTCATATGGTGTTCCGTCCATGGTATTTTCGTTTATCATTTCGTTGCCTTGAGAGGATGCTTCACTCTTTGCTGATGCATCAATCTTCTCCCCAATCTCGTTGCCATCAGACTTTTTTTCATCTAGTCTTTGAGTTTCGATCGTATAGTGTGGGCTGGTATTCGCGTTGGCGTCTCGTCCTTCGGTACCTTGGTAGAGCTCGTCTGAATTAATCTGTGGCAGTGACCGATTTCTAGGGTCTCCACGAGAGTGCGGCATCCCAAGGCTATTCATGGCTGTATCTAAGAGAGAAATTTGAATACACTCAAATATTGATATACAAGGTCTAAAAATAGTAAACCCGGGCCAGTACTGGTCTTGTTCGATTCCTTTTCATCTGTCACTACCCACGGAACGATAGATCCTTATATTAAAGGATCGGACGTTGTATTCCTTAGTCAGACCAGAAAATCACATGCACATGCACATGCATGTCGATATGCGGTGTCGTCTCGCACTTTCAACGGAGACTACTCTCGGGTTTAGGCAGCTATTGAACGAATCTCCGTGAGTCGCATGCCCCACAACTTTTGACCTATGTGAGCGCATCGTCGGGACGTCGGAAAAGATTCCCTGCCGGTGTACAAAATAAGATAGGCCAAGACGTTCCCGGGATTTTGTTTCAAGAAGTTGGCATAGGAGCTCGGTAATGCTAAATGATTAGCCCGGCACAATGGCGTCCGGCTTGTAGATTCCTGGTGCAGCTATCGCGTCTTGTGCAGCTACTTCCAGCGTGTCACATCGATTGTAGTTGTTGGGCTGGAGCCAATTGAGGCATTGGAGAATCCATGCCATCACCCATGACCTGAATTATACTCTGGCTCATAACATGTTGTATCTATCTAGTTATATGGGACGAGCAATTTAGTTCATGACGACTAATGGGCGTGGAATCAACCTTGTGCCATGACTGAACAGGTTATCAGGGTCATATTTGTGCTTCAACTCCTCGAGTCGCTTTACATTGGCCCCAAAAATCTCCTTCGCTTCAACTTCGGCGCCTATAAACATTAGTACCAGATTGCTATGTGTAGCATCCTCAAGTAAGGGAGCAGAGGCGGTACCTACCTGCAACATAGTTTCCATACTTTGCAACTCCCCCGTCATTTGAACGATCCGCAGCAGTTTCGGAGATTTTCTTCAGGAGATTGCGCGAAAACGAACGGATTTCGCTATCAAAAGATGGGTCGAACCTATGCCCCGGTCAATATTTCTCTCTTCAGTCAGGGAAGTCACACCTACCATTTGAACATGGTAGCAACGTTGTAATAGTCGCCGCGGTTCGAGAATGACGTCTGGTCGTTGGGGACCTCTACCACTTTCTTATACGGAATGGTTTCGAACAACATCATGCTCTCATTCATGCGCTCGTGGGAAGCTACAAACGCATTGAACTCGGCGTGCAATTGCACAGCGAGGTTTGCGTCTAATGGCAGCTTAAAGGCCCCGCCACCAAACTGTTTGCGCCCGTCAAAGCCAGCTCCCTGGTTGAGTAAACTGTTTAGTTTCTCGTAAGGGATCATGGCTGTCATGTTTGCTATGGGACCGAGCTCGAAAAGATCTGCGAAAAATGTCTTCCCTTCTTCTTCAGTGCCGTTATGGAAGAGCTGACAGAGTACCACTGGAATGTTCGCAGGTGGTGGGGCAGAGAACCCCCATAGCATAGCTTGATTCCCGTCGTTAGTAGTATGGAACTTGTTTGCAAATTCAACAACTTGTGGGATCTTCTCTGGCAGGAATATAAGTGGACCTGCAAATACAGGGTTCTTTTGATCGTAGGCTTGAAATGTGAATGTGGTTGTCACACCAAAATTTTGACCGGCGCCCCGTACTGCCCAGTAGAGATCAGGGTTCGAGCTTGCTGATGCAAGGACTTGCTCCCCAGAAGCGAGGACAATGTTGACAGACAAGAGGTTATCTGAACAATTTTAGCTATGCATGCTTACATTTGCCTCAAAAAAGCCATTGGTTTGCAGAACAAGGGAACATACCAATAGTCAGCCCGTACTTTCCAGTAAGGTATCCATAGCCACCTCCGAGGGTCAAGCCGCCTACACCGGTGTGGTTGACGGTTCCTCCTACGGTTGCAAGACCATATTTTGCTGCTTCGACATCGACATCTTCCCAGATCGCACCGCCTTCAACAGCGATGGTTTTAGCTTGAGGATCTACGGTGACTTTGCGCATCTCGGAGAGATCGATAACGATGCCATCCTCGATAGACGCAGCACCAGAAGTGGAATGACCTCCACCACGAACCGTGAAAGGTATACTATGCTTGCGTATCTGCGCGAGCGTTGCAGATACATCGTCAGGAGTAGTGACTTTGACAACAGCAGCCTAGTGCTGTATTAGTTCGAACATCGTAAAGCTCGGTTCAAACCTAAATGCTCTATAGAAAGGGGGTATGATGATGCAACTTCTTTTGTACCCGTCCATTCAGATTGCCAGAGAAGACATGTGAGATGTAGCAAACTTACGGCTCGCTTGATGCAGTGCTCGCTCCACCTTTCAATGCTTTTCTCGTATTCCTGGCCGTCGCCCGGAAGGAGGACTTTGGCGCTTGTATTACTGAGCACCTCCTTCAGTGACGAATAGTCGTAATTGGGGGCCTCTGTCATCTTGGCAGCTTTGACTATGTGTCTTTGGATCCAACAGAGAAGTCAAGGAGGTAGGTACTACAGTGAGGAAGAAGCGGGGGAGATGGGATGACTAAGAAAAGCTGCTGTGCAGTTTGGAGAAACAAGGATAGTTAAGCCGGAACCATAATATCCTGCCTTAGGTAGATTTGAGTATTCGCACGTTGAGTAAACAGGGGCGCAGTAGCGCAGTTGGTGGGGACAGAAACTCCCCGCAGATGAGGTGGCATTCAACGATCAGCAACATGGAAGATGTAGTTCAACAGCTGTTCTGAGGTTGACATGTGTAAGCAACAACTGAGGCTGATAATTTGCAATGCACAATGATTACTTTGTGACTGCAGCTGCAGCTGCAACTGCGACAAAGTGGATGATGTGTGGCGCGGAAATAGCTGAGATACTATTGGACGAGTGTGATGGTGTGAGAGGCTTAGCGTGGACCCTGGAGTGAAGATGCGGCGAACTTTTGTTTGCAGCGCGGGCGCCCTGCCAGGTCGCTCGACAGTGTCGCTGTGCTGAGATTAAGATGCTGAAGACAAGGAGCGTGCAGTCGATATGTGCGTCTTGCCGTCTCAATCTCGCTATTTCACGAGCGCGTAATGCACGACTACCCCTCCAGCGACCAACCGCGCCACAAGTACGACTGGCGGCTTCCAGGTCCCCGACGCCACGAAGACCATTCTCAACCACACTCGTAACGAGGCAATCAGGCCTAGATGGAGCGACAGTGTCGGACGATACGCCACTTACCGCGACCGAGGCCGTCAATCACGAAGTCAATGCGCGGAAAGCGAGGCAACAATTCGGCGACTCTCTACCGCGGGACCATTTGAGCAAGGAGGAATATACAATATATGAGAGGCTATACGGACCGCCCGTGTTTGTCGACACGGTTGAAGATGCACAGGAACTCGACACGATAGATGCAGAGGACCTCATCGAGGAAGAACGACCTGACGGGTCCACAGTTCTGTTGAGGCGAGGCGAGGACGGCGAACTTGAGGAGATTGACATTTTGGAAGAACGCAATGTTCTCGACAAAGTGGATGCTGAAGGTGCTGAAGATGCCGAGGCAGAGGAAAAGACCATGACGCCCGAGGAGTGGGAGGCACATAGGGAAGAGCAGGATCAAATCTATCACGATGACATATACGAACAGAGCCGATTGCAGCACGAGGAGACAGAGGCTTGGGAGCCTGTCGAGGAACCACAAGAAGAAGAAGACGACTTTATGAGAGCGCATCCTTTGACCATTGCAGGCCGCTTCAAGCCTTCGCCCTCGACCGTGTTCCTACCCAAAGATACTCTTGTTGACCCTACGGCCGTCCTCCTAACCCGCGCG
>Ga0265797_10002056_pt1 | contig 34666 bp, 23 predicted proteins | sample P2T30metagenome_FD_192433 | JGI IMG/M metagenome (GOLD analysis project Ga0265797, IMG submission 192433) | Plant litter microbial communities from East Loma Ridge, Irvine, California - P2 T30 | ecosystem: Environmental > Terrestrial > Plant litter > Unclassified | place: USA: California...
GCAGCCTGACGTCGCCAGTGCCCCTCTCCTTCCACTCCCTGCTCTCGCGGTCGAACTTGAAGAGCTTGGCCCTCATCTTGAAAGTCTGCTCCTCGGCCTCCTCGTTGGTCTTGGTGTCGACCTTCTCAGTGAGGTGCACAACGGGCTCGAAGTGCACATCGGCCTCCTCCTCCTCGACCTTGTCCTCATCGTCACCGCCCTCAGCGGCCTTCTCCTTCTGTGCCTTTGCGGAGCCAGAGCGGTCGTTCTCCTCATCGTCGTCCTTCTTGGCCTCCTTCTTTGCGCCACCACCGAACATGGAGAACACGTTCTCCTTGGCTGCGGTGGCGGTCTCAGCAACAGTCTCGGTGACTGGCTTCTTCTCCTCAGTAGCGGGGGCCGCGACGGCGGGGTTCTCGGTAGCCTTGACTTCCTCAGCCATTTTGTCTGTGATTTGTGCGGGTGTTGTTTTGGTGTAGGTATAGAGGATACGTGCTGGCGAGTGAGTTATGCTGCAGTGTTGTTGTTTGCGGTGGGAAATGATTTCAGAAAGATGTCCCGCCAAACGGCGGGGCAGGGGCGAGCGTTCATGTTGCATGGCCCGGGCTCACACCGTCACCAAATTTTGCTCCGCGCCCAACTTCTTCGACCTTCTTCACTCTCACATTTCACTCAGCTAGACCGCTTAGCTGCAGCTAGCTCACCCTGCCTGCCCACGGGTTTAGTGCTCGTGACGGAGTCCGCCTGCCCATCCACAGCTAGGCATCATGTCGGGCAAAATTAAGTCGAAAGACTTGTCATACGACTCCAGCTTGCCTCCTTTCTTGCAGCGTCTCCGCGCACAAAATACTGGCTATGGAGACGATGGCGACCCAGACCGCCACCAAGTGCCTCTTGCTCGGCCCAAAAAGGCCAAGAATCCAGACGACGATGACGGACCTACCTTTGTCGACGAGTCTGGCGAATTGGTCTCGAAAGCCGACTATGAGAGGCAGCTGAAAGGCGACGTCCCAGGTGAGGAGACCGGCGACAATGTTACCGGCGAGCTAAAAGGCGACGGCAAGCCTGAGGCCTCGGGTGCTTTGCCTGCCGACAGCAAACCTCGTGTTGAGCAGAAGCTCACTGACGGCAATGCCGTCAAGAAGAGGAAAGTTGCAAAGGTCGTTGGCGACGAAGACGAGGATGACACCTCTAAGCCAGAAAAAGACACCGCTCCTAAGGCTGCCAAGAAGGCGAAGAAGAAGGCCAAGCCTATTAAACTTGCCTTCGATGATGATGAAGGCGCTTGAAGCATGCTCACCGTGACGATTGGTTTCGGATCATCTCCATATCATCACAACAATCGGGAGCCGCACCTCATAGAGATGCATTGCATACCCCGACTCCCATGGCGACGTTTCACACGCGCAATACATCACTGAGGTACGTTCACACCTTCCACAACCCAATGCATCCTCCCCATCACTATTCCATGATGAGACATAAAATATTGGAGCTGTCGTATCCCCGTCTTGAAAAGCGGGTTGACGAGAAATCTATTATACGCAAACAACTGAACCTCACCTTAAACCCATTTTCGACATTAGCAACATTTATCTTTGGGCTCTCGCTGACTCTGAGAAGATTTGTAGGTTATGAGTATCACTGCTGCCGATGTGCATGGCCTAGCCAGCACACCAATGCCGAGAGGCACCCCATGGAAAGCTGCGTCGATGTCGAGCTAATCTGCTCGTCACTTGATGTCGACGTCGGCACGAGTGACCAGTGAGAGACTGGGCGATCGCTTGTTGTCCTTACGCTTATGCTCATGCACCATTCGGGATCACACATGTACTTTCAGGCACTCAAAGGGCTCAGGATTCGACTGAATCCATGTGAATTACATGCCACCCAACGCTGCCAGTTCGCCGATGCTTCGGTTCGTCTCGTCGGTGGCCATCTTACGAGACGCATACTTGTCTACATGGCTATGTGGAATATAACAAGGTTGTTCTCCTTGTATCACTATCTTTTGTTGAACTCTTGAATCTTAGCATACTCTTCGTTTTCACACCCAGTGTACACTATTTCTGCGTCTTACACTCTTTATCGTTGACTTCCATACACTTTCATCAGTATCATCAAGCAACACGCTTTCAAATTGCTCCCATCGTGGGTGTCTGACGTATTGTTGCCGTCTGAAGCTAACCTCGGATTGCATTCTTTGTCCTCCACGGCACCCAACAACACTACCGACAATGGACTCCCGGAAGACCAAGGACCTATACAAACACAATGGCTTTGTCACATCCCAAGGTCGGCAAGATACATAACGGGATTGCTGAAGTGCTTGCCTATCATTCCTTTTTACCAAGACGCAAAGGCTCGTTCTGTGAACGTAGCCAACTTCTTCAAACCTAAACTAAGACAGCAATCACCTGAGCTCAACACCAAACATCCAAAAGAATGCCCAAGTCAAGCTCTCTGATGTCTGTCCAGACCTTCACCAGCGAGACCCTCCGCAACTTCTCACCCTGCAGCTCCCCAACAACCTGCGAATACTGTGAGCTCCACCTTTCCCTCGCTGACTCCCCGTCCACTTCTCCCTGGATGCTGGTCTCAAAGTCTCCAGTCGAGCCCAGCGCTCAAGAGCTCTGGGCCGCGATGGAAGCCGCCGACGCCGCACAGCCTCCAGCCGACAACGAGAGCTCTCTCCGCGTCACCGAGATGATGAACGCCGCTCGCGATGCCGCCGGTTTCGTCCCTGGCGCTTCAGCTTTGAGGGCGAAGAACCAAGCTCCGCTTCCTCTCACGCCCGAACAGCTCGACTTCGACAAGCGCGTCGAGGCTGCCATCGCTAAATCGTCCGCTCTGATCGCCGAGGCGAAAGCCCAGCTCGCTGCACCTAAGGTTGCTCCTGAGGAGTTGACCGAGGAGGAGGAGGAAGAAGCCCGTCGCAATCGCGCATGGGATCTTCAGTTTCAGCAGAAGGACCAGGCGATTGACGAGGCGATGGAGCGCAGCCAAGCTCTGTTTGAGAATGTGATGGCCACGGTCGACGACATGGAAGCGAAGGGGATTCCGGTTCCTGACTGCAGCGATCTAGACTTGTCTTGGAAATCGAACGCCGGTCTCGCACGCGCTTCTTCGAAGGCTCGTAAGTAAGCCTCAAGATCACATTGCAAGTCCTAAAGGCTAATTGGTTCCGAAACAGCTTTGCATCAGCGTGAGACTCACACAGTGGCGCCCTCAGCCACCAGTCAAGCGAAAGGTAAGTCGAAAGTCAAAGCGCAAAATCAACCCCCAGCACCAGTGTGGCAGAATGTGTTCAAGTGGGAGTTTGGTTTTTCGTGGTGAAACATTTCCAGAATCGCATCTCCAACAGTTTGATTAGAAACGAATTAATAGAAAGTTATCTACATCGCATGACTATCAAAATCTCAATTCCCTTCCCAAAACACTAACCTCTCCTCGTACCCATTGCTCCAGAAAATGCAATTTTTCAGGGTTCCGCTCCAGCGTAGTGGGTATTGTGCCAAAAAGGATCAAATGGTCTCCGCACCAGGTCGCCAGGAAATTTTCTAATCGAAACGAGAGAAAGAAACAAACTTTACCTCCCATCAATCCCGCAAAGACCTCAGCAACTTCTGTCCTCCGAGCAGGAGCTTGCTTTTCCTGCTGTTCTCTTCGTTTTCGTCTCCGTTCGATGTGGCTGTGAGGTTCGTGTCTGTGCGTGACCTTGAATTGCTGAAGCCACCGGTGAGACGTCGTGAGAGCGATGCGGTCCGTGAGCGATGTGGTGCCTGTGGGTTATATTGTTAGCTTTGATGGGGATGATGAATGTAACTTGGAGGTTGTGACTTACATCAGGCGGCTCGAGCAGCCGTGACGAAGATGCCTCTGCACTATCCACGGTGCGCGCACCGCTTGTCGCAGGCCTTCTCTCAACTTCGGGTTCAGAGAGCGAAGGCGTCGAATTGAAAGAAACACTCCTGCTAAGAGTGCTAGGTCGGGCTGAAGAGGTTGATGGCCTTCCATTGGCGTAGTCGAGATCAAATTCATGGGTGCTGGCCGAAGTGGCGGAAAGGTGGGCAGAGCTGCTGTCCTTCAGCAGAGTACTCATGTTGGCTTTCTCGCGTAGGCGGCTAATCTGTTGTCTGGTCGGCTTGTGGTTGCTGAACTTGTTGCCTACGATGGCACCTGCGTGGGAGATCAAGGCCTTGATCACGTCTTTCTTGAGCTGGAGTGCAAGGTCCAGGTTGGACCAAGTCTTGTTGCGGTACTCCAGCGTAGGCATTCGGAACACAAGATTGTGCACATCCTCGATGTTGCGGTGTCCTTTGCCCTTGTAGCTGAGACACAAGACCATGCTTGGGATCTTGACAAAGGCCAAGGTCATGTAGTTCGATGCTCGGTTCATCATCTCAGTCAAGTCGTCTCCTCGTTTCTCGACCTTCCTCTTCGACTCACCAGAATGGCGCGAAGCTGCGAAACGCTTGGTCTTATCTGTCTCCATGCTTTGCGCATCGCTGCGCATGGTGTTGATCGAGCGCTCGCTGGGAGATCGGACCATACCTGAAGAGCCGTTGGTATGCGAGAGCGCCGATCTCGAAGCCGCAGATCTGGGATTGAGTTGGTTGCGGTTCCTGTCCGAGTGGAACAGGTTGAAGCCATGGTGGTGAGAATTGCTTGAAATACCAAGGCCTCGGGGATCTTTCTCCACCTTGGCCTTCTTCTGCTTCGGCAAGTGGAGCGTTGGCACAAGTCTGCGTTCCAAAGATCCAGCGCCAGTCCCTTCGTTGTTGCCATTGTTCAATTCGGGATTCGAGTGATGCCCAAACTCGGAGGCATCTGCAGGAGCATTCTCTGAGATCTCCTCGTCTACGTCATCTTCTTGAGGCGGGATCATGTTCCTTACCAGGAATGGAGAGAAACCACTGCCGCCATCGAATGCGTTCCCACCCTCCCCGGGGAAGATGTATTCGAAAAGCTTCTTTGCGATATCTCGCTCCAGCTGCATCTTGAGAGGCACCAGATCGACCTCGAAGTAGTCAACAACAGGGATACCGGCAATGGCGTCAAGCATCAGCCACTGCACACGGAGCATATTGGCATCGCCAGGTTCGTGGAAGCCTCTGGTGGAATCAATGTAGGGTCCAATGATCTCGGGGTACATCGCATCAGGCAATAAGTTCAATCCGTTGATGCGTCCGATTTGCATGCAGTTGTAGTTGGAGCCATCGTTGTTGTCCGTTCGATCAAATGATGCGTTCTTCAGCTGCAGCTCAACTAAAGACTCGCCTTTGTCTCTGATGAGATGCCAGGCAATTTCTTTGGCGGACATGTTGAGATGCAGTAAGCCTGCTGCGTTTTCCTGTTCACGGCGATCTTCCAGACGTTGCTGCGCAGTAGTGATGGCTTTCATCATGAAGAATAGCTCGTCTTCACAGCTTGCAAGGTCTTGGTCCATAGTGATGCGGTCCTTCCATCCTTGTCTGTCGAGGTACTTCTCGTGTACTTGGAACTGCAACTTGATCTCTTCGAGCTGCCTGATTCGTCCTTGAAGCATCTGCACCATCTCTGGCGCACCAGTCAGATCACTAAAGTCAGACGCCAGCATGATCTTCTCAAGGCGTTCACTGCGCGTCTTCTCCAGCGGCTCGCTATACAGCAGGAGATCCATGACAATGATGTACAGTGCAAAGTATTGCGCAGAATCACATATCGCGCGGAACTGTGGGAACTCAAGCCAGACGTGATCCATGCGGTTCTCAGTCTCCTCATCACTTTTGGTGGTCTTCGAGTCCCCACCAGACACATCATCATTGTACTTGAGACGCAGCGTGTTGTATTTGTCGTAACGGAGACTGGCAGAAGTCCGGTGTACAACTCTGTTGAAGCCGTACGGATTGTCTTCGAACTCGAACATCATCTCGAGCGGAACCCATGGTGGCCAGCATGTACCAGCTTTGACGCCGTATCGGTTTCCGGAGTACATCCGCAGATACTCTGTAGAGAATGTTTTGGTGCTGGTCACGAACATCTGTAGACTGTCCATGGCAGCTGTGAAGCGACGCTGCACCAAACCACTGACCTCGTCGTTGACTCGGTCCTTGTCCATGATCTGTACCACCTTCAGCTGCATGCCCTTGGCTGTTACGAGCACGGCTGATTTAGGATTCTTTTCGCTGTGCAGCTGAATCTGTGGCGCGATCAAGCGGAAATGGTAGGTGTTCAAGGGCGTGAACTCGTGAGAAATTTCGTCGGTTGGCCCGTTATTTCCAGTCTTCTCTTGGTCTTGTTCGGTACTTGGATCATCGGCATTAACGTAGTTACGGCCGTCACGTAGCAGTTCTTCAATACGATCCTGAACAGTCATGTCATCGTCCATATCTGGCGACCCCGGCCCTTGCGTGGTCGTCCAAGACTTTGTGCGTGTTGGAGTGGAGCTGCCATCTTTTTTCTTCTGCTCTTCCAGAATGTCGACGATAAATTTGACAGCTCGCTGAGACATGTAGTAAACAAAACCTCGCCTTTGGCTGTTCTGGTGGATATAACGCAGGATGATGTTCCGCAATGAGTTGTTCCACTTGATCTGCGGATTGTGCACGATGAAACGGTTGTTAAAGTCGCTGGTGTAGTCCGCAAGAGGCGCAGAGTCCATGCGGTGCATGTCAGGGTCAGCTAGAGGAGTAGGCGTACTTTCGTGTGCTTCATAGAACTCATCCGCAGTTTCGAGCTCAGGAACAGCAGCTGGATCATCATGTTCAAGTCGATCTGTGAGTGTCTCCAACATTTGGCGCAGGAACCGTTCCTTCTGCAGAAGCTGTTCACCGTGAGCACGGATAGCATCCATCTTGGTTTCTGCAGCATCCGCGTCGCTCTCGATTGATTTGATCATCTTGAGCTCCTGGTCATTCTCGGCCTTCTCGTTGCTTTCACGTTGGGCTTTCAGTGCTTTCAGACGGTCACCAATCAACTCAGCCTGCACCCGTCGAGGATCGTTCTTCGGTGATATGACACAGTAATGTGTTAGCTCGTCACCGAATGGACTGGATCTCGTAGTATCGCCGGAGATAGAGTCTCCGTGATCAGTCTGGCGGAAGTATGTGAATCTAGGAGCGTACCCAAGCGGTAGAATCTTCGTCTCTGGGTCGGATTCTGCAGGCAAGATCCAATCAAGCTCGACGAAGTCGTCCATGTCTATCCATGTGAAGTCGTTGTCGGGTATCGTAAACTTCGAAAGATTCACCCGAGGTGTCTGGGTTTGGAATCCAGCCAAGGTCTCGTCAGTCGCCTTCTCCATTTCCTGAGCACTTGTACCTGTTATGCTGGCGGATACAGCGCGCAAGTCCGCAGAAATGAAGTCGACCTGGGTCTGATTGATGCGCATACCGCTCGATCTCTTCGCAGCGGCATCGTCGTGGCCTTTGATGTCGAAGAACTCTCGGCGCTGGTGAAGATCGAGCATGAAGCTGTCCAACTTCATCTTTAAGCCGGTGGCGGAAACCGTGCCATCGTCGGCGTACTCCTCTGCGTCCTTGTGCTTGTAGATGTGGCTCACGAAAAGAGGCGACAAGAGAAGATTGTATTTGATGCTCGCAATGTGCCGACCGAACTTCTTGCTCTTCTTCTGTGTGATGCCCCACAAAGGACCTTGCCTGACTGGTAATGACATCACGCCCGAGAACATCGACCACCAGCTGAAGAAGTGCGAGAAGAACTTCGGTGTGAGATGCAGGGAATTGTAGTTGTTCGACGGTTTGAGGTTCGACACCGACCAATCTCGGCTGTGTGGCGCAGCGATCGCAATGGACATGTGAATGTGGTGGCTGCGGAAATCGCGGAAAGCGTCATATTCACCTCCAGGTGGTGATTTCGCAAACTCCGGGTGCTTGAGCACCACATCATAATGAGGCTTGAAGTCGAACGAACGCGAGCCGTCCGCAAGGTCCCGCTCAAACATCAATCCAGCCATCCATCGTACCTCACCAGACAACTTCATGATCACTTTCTTGAATATGGCATCGCGTCTTGATGTGCTGCTAGATCCGACAGAGCCGTCATCGCTGTGTTCTGGATCGGCGTCGTATCGAGCGACTTTGTTGAAGTCGGGTACTGCCAGAATGTAATCTCCACTGTCGACAGTCATGAACTGGCGAGGATCTTCGTGCTGTGCTATGTTCCAGCGAACATCGTTGCGCCACACCATGACCAAGCCCGCACCATCTCCAGTAACCACGTAAGGATCACGCGAACCTTTAAGTGTGAGATGGACATCGCCATCACCCTTCCAGGCCACATTGACACGCGAGTGGAAGCTCAGACGAATCTTGTCCCAGAATCCGACGCGGTCAGAGGGATCGATAGGAGGCTTTGTGAAACCTTCGATGCACTGCATGGCATCTTGTATAGCTGGCTGGAACGATGTACCCCAAGTAATCCTGGTTGGCTGGCTGGTGTGGATCTCGAACTTCATATTCGAGTATGTCTTGACTGGGGAGATGGTTCGCCGCACAGTGAAAGAGAACGCGTCATCTCGCCCAGGACCCATTTTGTCTTTCGGAACGATGACAATGTTGACCTCTTTTTGAGACTCCAGATCTCGGAACTCCTCCGCAATGACGAAATCGGTCTTGAGAGACATGGCAGGCAGTCGAGGGGATTGACCATTAGCCAAAGCCGGAACATGAAGCAAAGGCAGCGGATAGTCTCGAAGCTGGACTCTGGCTTCGCCCATGGTGACATGAAGGTTCATCGGCACCAGAAGGCCATACTTCATGTCGTACGGCATGCCCTTGCCAATGTCGTGCAAGAACTTGGGACACTCGTCCACAGGGAAAGATGGTTTATCCACTGTGATGGCCAAATTGCTCATGTGGATGGCAAGAAGAGCAGGCCGCTGTGTCATAGCAAGGATAGGCTCATGCTGCTCAATCTCGTCTGGAATCTCATCAGCTCCCCAAAAAAGAGTGCGCAGATCTTTGATAGTACGCTGCTGGAAATTGAGAACTCTGTCGATGCGAGCTTTCCATGTGTCAGCATTGAGTCGATGAAGCCGGTCTCGAGCTTGCTCGATTGTCAGAGCAGACGTGTCGCTAATGCCACATTTGCCCTCTGTATCATAGCGCATCCTGCGACGGCCGTTGCGATGGCTACCCATCTCGGGCGTCGGCTGCACGCTCCTTGCCCTCGGTTTGGTCTCGTCTGGCCTTGTGTTGGATCGAGAGCGGTTTGCTGGGTGTGTTGATCTCGCTCTACGAGATTCGGGTCGCGCAGCACGCCTGAGTTTCTTCTCCTTGGCGTCGAACAGTTCCTGCCTGGCTAATCTCTGCTTCTGCTCCAAGAGACCAGCACGGTAAATTGCACCCAGCTTCCATTCGAAACTGCTGTCTTCGACCTCAAAGATGAATATCTGAGACCGAAGCGAGATGCGAGGTATGTTCTTAGGTCCCTCGGGCTCCTTCATCAAGATGTCATCCAAGGTACCAGTAGCAAAGTGGTGATGCAACTGTTTGGTAGACTTGATAATGTTTGCCACATTGTCGAAAATGCTGTGCACTAGCAGCTGATGCGGAACGCCGATACGGATGGCTTCCATAGCCAGGTCGACCGATTTCTCGGTGATGGTGTTGTTCCCTTGCTTGCGTTTGACGTCCCGGAGGTCTAGTCTAGGCGCTTTGATGCTGATGATCCTGCTCCAAGCAGCCTTGGTCTTGGGTGCACGCACGTATAGCCTGGTGAGTCTGTTTCTGAAGAACGCACTTGCCCAGCGGTGTTGACCTGCCTCCAAACCGAATATTTGAAGCATCATCGGAGGATCCGCAGGCAATGTAGCCTTGACTTGAATGAGCGATGCCTTGAAATCGACGGTTGTAATTTCATGCTTTGCAACCTCCTCTGCTGTCGTGAAAGATCCAGGCACTTGCAGGCTCGCGCGCTTCGTTGGTGGTGGAGGCCTTTGATGGTGTGTTTTACCGCCATGGTGGTCCAAGAATGTCCTTTTGACGACTAAGAACGCGACTCCGATCGCGAAATGGCTATAAAGAGAGTAATGCAGTAGCAGACTCTTTGCATGCGAGTTGATGTGGAAGATCGGCCCATGGGCATCGGTTGACGTCGAAAAGGCTGTTTCAAAGCGTGGTAGCGACGTGAAAGGCTGTGGCTCGGAGCCTTCAATCGAATCAATAATCAGGCCATCCAAATTTTGCACGTGGACAGTCAAGCGCCTTCCGTCAGTTGCATTCTGCTTTTTTCTTCGGGGCGAGCCAGATCTTGCTGGAGAGTGGGTTGCTCTATCCATGCTCATTGACACGCGACTGCTCGATCTGCGGCGATGATCGATCGGTTGGACATCGTCTCTGTTGACTTTATACTCAACAGTCCAAGTTTCCAGCTCCAGCGCAAAGCCACGAGTGTCTGCTGACACCTTATCGTCAACTCCAGCCAGTTGCAGCCCAAACTCATGACCCTCGAGGCGGAATGTGTGTAACCACGATGGCATTCTCCGCAAGAAGCTCATCTGCGACTCATCTCTGTGCTCAGAAGGACCAAGAACGTTATTCCGCAGTTGCTTCACAATCTGTCGTACACCCTCACAGATATCCGGTCGCACGAGGTAAATCGTAAAAGTCTGGAATCGGCCAAAGGCCGTCACAGTAGCACCGGGTATGGCGTTCATGTCTACTTTGAACTCCACCGTGTCGCTGTGCATAAGGTCGTGGCGTTCAGACGCTGCCGTCTGGTAATACAGCTGATGTGTCGTGTGTCGATAGCTGGATGCCAGACTGTAGTGCAAGTGATCACCCGGTGAATGCGACGATTCCACTTCCAAGGACATGGACGATACAGAAGAAATCAGCAAATCGTAGTCTTCGGGGCTAGCACTCTTGTCCATTGGTGGCAAAGACACTCGGATGACTGGTTCTTGGATCGAAAGTTTCACGCTCGCTTTGGGCAGGAGCTGGGAGATGATACGGTGGCTATTAGACTTCTTGGTCTGTTTCGAAGACGCGGTTTTCCGTTTGTTGGCCATTTGCAGGATAAGAGGCAGATGCTTAGGATCGAGGTCGATGGAAGGAGACGTGCATACAACGTTGGCGTATAAAAGATTGGAGTTGCGCTCGCCCGCACTGTCGTTCTTGGAGTAATGCAGTGTCCTTGCAGGTAAAGTAGTCTTCACAGTAGCTGTTATCATAGGGACGTACACCATCCTCTCGGGCCTTTCGTGTCCGTCGTCGATACCCGCAGCGATAGATATGGCTGTCAGCAGTCCTTGGTGAGCCACATCCTCTCTTGAGAAATACATGCGGTGAGCGGGAGTCTTTGGGTCCAGACGGAGGATGTCCATGCCGACCTCTTTCATTGCCAGATTGAAGTACACACTCGAACCAGAATCGGCCTTGACGGAGAGCTTCTTCGAGAGCCCGAAGAATCCCACAGCAACTTGTACTTCATGTATTCCACGCAGAATGGACGCAATGAAAGCTCGAGAGTCGGATACAGTCTGCACAATGCGCTCTTCGCGGCTTCCAGGCTGCTCCATCTCATCCAAAGCATCGGAAAGAGAGACGTCTTTCGAGGCTTGTGCCTCGTGCGGCTGCGCATACTTTCCACGAATTAGGTCGGCACTCTTCATCGCATGCTCAATATCATCGTAGGGCACGTTGAGTCGGCCAAGCTTGAAAGTGATAGAAGCATCTCTGAGACCCTGCAGCTCTCGATGTAACAGACCATGGATATTGAGCGCGAAATAGTCCAGAACTTCCGAGGATTCCCGGCCTTCGGGCGTGAATAGTACACTGCGGACGATCGATTTCCACTCAGCTGGCTGCTGGGATTCCACTCTGCTCTGGTGATGCTGGAACAGCCGGCTTCGATCCACCGTCTGACTGCGAGTATCCACACAGAGTGTTGCACGCTCTACACGCAGACTTCCAACGCCCACAATATTGACCTCTGCAGCGTCCGCAATCAGATCCACCAACCTGAGCCACTGAATTTTGCCATGCAACCTCTTTATCTTCTCTTTAACCTCCGTCAACTTTCGCCAAAGCTTTCCATGGCCCTCATCGCTATCCTCATCTTCAGCAGGTCCATCAATGGAGCCGTTGGCCTTTCGAGCGCTCCCGTTTGTGTGCTTGTATCCCTCATTCCGCGATCTTTTTGCGTCTTCAAGCGCCTTCAAATCCACCGTAATACACAGCTCGGTGACAACCAGACTACACCACGTAGGAAGGGCAAAAGTAGGCCTGTGAGGAGAAAGCCCAACTCCTCGGATTGTGATCTTGATTCCAGGACTGGGCGAAAGGGCTATGCGCCTGAACCCCGAGTATCCCACGCGCTGGATCGATATGCCAGTGATCACGCGGAGTATGGCGAAAACGATAAAAGTGAACAGGTAGCCGAGGACGACGAGCCCGACGAGGAACGAGACGGTGGGGACAGGCATGGCGTCGGCGCCATTAGCTGCGCATGCAGTGGCGCGAAAGCTGGACAGGTCCGGTGCTCGGTCGTAGCAGCATGTCCTTGGGAGCGGATTGCACTGCGATCACCAGCGCATTGCAAGTTGTCTACTAAACAAGTGTCGTGTATTTCGAGATTCCAGGTCGCGTGCGTGAGCTATCGATTACGGTGTTGCGCCGGACAGGGTTAGTTCGAGGCCAGGATGTTAGGCGAGTCGCGTGGGGTCAGCCTCAAAAGATTAATTAATAAGTACAAGGTGTCCAAGCCGGGAGAGGAGGGCCCGATCTTTGTGTGATTTCACATGGTGCTATTCGCATGCTTTAGACCATCCGGCGGCGCGCGGAAGCTGCGCGTGGAATCCACCTCGCTCTCCACTCCACACCTTCAACGGCGGCAAATGACGTGAGGACAAGGATGCCGCTCCAAAGTGTGAATTCAAATCTCGATATGCCATGGAGATGCCAAAGTATTCAAAGTGTCACTACAGGCCTTGTGCTGGCTGGATGAAATAATACATGCAAAGAATCAACGACCATCGGGTATCATTGCTAGTCTATTGTATGCTTTGTGCTATGTAGGGAAGCAGCATTGACGCACTGTCGCTGGTTCCATAGCGTGTCAACACCATAGTCGATCTCATCACGCCCAAACGCCGCCCATGCCAGAAAACACGCTCGTGGACATCATAAACTCCGTGTTGAATGCAGGCTCCTTTCATGCGGTTTTTGCATCGGACATGGTGGCGTCCTGCTGTCCGTTCGACTCGATCGCGTGAGCTGCCTCGTCCACGACGACAGCGCCTCCGAACAACTTCTCCTTGACCATGGCGGCCATCAGACCAGCCTTCTCCTCGTTGGCGATCTTCTCGGCAGTAGTCACCACCTTTGCCATGGCCTCGTCGCCTCCTTTCTTCTTGGAAGGCATCATAGGGCCCATGCCTGAGCGCTGCTTCTGTGACTCCTCTACCTGCTTGATCTTGCCGGCGAGATCCTCGATCTGACGAGTGCCGTACTCGCGGTTGGTGAACAGTGGTGACGCGGATAGTGTCTGGACCCAGTACTTGTTCCAGAGTGCTTCCAGTAGCTTGCTGTCGAGTGTTGACTTGTAGTGAGAGACCTCGAGTGAGTAGTAGCGGTTCGCGTGTGCACCAAAGTCCTGAGCCTTCGCCAGAGGAACAGCCGCCATGCCTTCAGCGGCGGACTCCTGACCAACGGGCTTGTAGCCTTCCGGGTATGTTCTGAAAGCGCCGATCTCGACCTTGCCTGCGCTGATGGTGCGGTCCGGGTCGATGACGACGGCAAGGAAAGGATCCTGGAACATCTGCTGAGTTGCTTCCGTCGCCACATCGATACCAGACAGCCAGCAACCATATCCGGGGTGACTGTGGTACCACCCGACCGCGTTCTCCATTTGTCCAGCTTCTCGTGACTGATGCAAGAACTCCACCATGTACTCGTCTGCCTCTGACTGTGCGTTGACTCGTGTTTCAGTGCCCTCGACAGGCAGGCGCAGAGCGTCCGTGACAATGAACGTCTCATGCTGAACGTATCCCAGCATCAAGCCCATGACCTCCAGGTTGCCGCCAGATCGCGCGTGCATGACCATCTTGATGAGGGCCACAGCTGATATGCGGACGTACTTGAAGTGCTGTGGGTCGGTGCGCCATGGTTTCGCATCTTGGATCTTCTTCTGCTCTTGGGGATCGAATGTGTAGAGAGCGTCGCGGTGAGTGTCAGTGAGCTTGACGGCGTTCTCGACCTCTGTAAATATGTGTTAGTTGTGTATCGTAACAATGGGAGTAATACAATCATACCCCAGGCCTTGAGTGCGTCCATCTTGAGAGAGATGTGCGGTTGTCGCAAGTGATGTGCTCAAGTGTTCGAAGCTCGTGTTCAGTCAACATGTAAACGACTGGATCATTGCCTAACGCGGAATGCGGGGTAGTCCTTAGTGACGCGCTGTTGCCTTGTCGCCTGAGGCGAGTTGTGCTGCACATTCACTTCCATTACTTTCACTGCTTTCAGCTGCTCTGAAGGCTGCTCCTTGCACGTCTTACACGAAAAAAGGCATATTCTGCCCATTGACCTGAAGCCGACGATTGACGTTATTCCGCCCGAGTGAGAGGCTCGATGATGTGCAAGTTAAAATACGAACGATCACGAAAAATGGACAAGGTGTATAAGGATAAAGACTCTATCTTTCTCCATATCTCTCTCGGTATTGCTGATGGTAGGTAAACTATAAGAAAAATGAACCAACTAAAAGAAAAGATGCACCACACAAAGTTGTTGAAAAGGCCAGCAAATCCAAACAAGAAAAGAAAAAAACACAGGGTATCAAATCACCCAATCACTCCTTTTCCCGATCAAAAACAAAAAAGAGAACTCGAATTCCCAGAAGTCGCATGAATGAAGAAGAAGAAAACAAAGATTGGACATCGGCAAGTGTCTCTTGATCTTTGCAAGATGTGAAAAGCAAATGCCCCAAAACCCCTCAGCTTCTGCGCGACGACAGGCCCGTAGGCTTCATGTCTTCTTTCGCCTTGACTCCAATCCCGTTGCCGTCGCTCGCTCTGCGGCGCAGTTTTGTGAACGTCTTTCCGCTCGGTCGTGTGAAAAAAATAAGCACTAGTATTATGTGTCCAACATATGTTGTGCGCGTGTTGATGTGGTTGCTTCGCTTGTCAAAAGAAGAAAAAGAATAAAGTCGAATGGTGCCTTCCGCTTACGAAAGACCGCTCGGGTGACAAAGAGATGATGAAAGACTGTTCTGAGATGCGTAAGGAGACGTGAGCGGATCAGAGTGGAGTCTGATCGCTTGTCCGCGTAATGTGATTCGAGACCAGCTCAACTGCCTGCCTAGTGGTGCTGTTGGCTTAGGTTGTTAGGGTCAATGTACAAGCCCATGTTTTGCATGTCCATGTCAGACGCTTGACCGGGTGTGCTCTGGCCGAGTGGGCTTTGTTGGTAGACGTTGTCGTCAACCATGTGCTGCATGGGTGCAGGGCTTTGGTAGACCTTGGAGTCGTTGTAGACCATGCCAGTGTCCTTGGGGCTGTTGAAGTTGTACTGCTGGTCTTGGGGGATGTGCGACGGTGTTGAGAAAGCGATGCCACTGTCTTGGTGCATGTTGCCACCAGGTGTGGGAGACTGGAAAGACATGTGATCAGGCGTCTGGTGAGGTGGGCTCTGGAAGCTCATGGGACCATCTTGGCCGCGGTAGGGCAAGCTCATCGAGCTCTCGGCGCTCTGCGGAGGAAGCTCGAAGTTGTACTGGGCATCATGCATGGGTGAGTTGAACTCATCGTTCATGGGGCTTCTGAAGGGAAGTGCCATCTGCTTGTTGAATGACTCAGACAGGTAGAGGCCATCATCACCGAATTGAGAGTTGTCGCCAGGCGTGCCGAAGATATCGGCACTTTGGCTGCGGCCCATGGCATTGAGAGGCGGTGAGTGATCTGCGATCACTGGGTCGCCACCACTGCCCATGGAAAGTGGCGTGTTGGTGGTTCCAATCATGGCGGCTTGGTCGACAGCGAGGAAGCCATTGTTGTATGGGGTGCTGACCTGTGGCTGAAGCGCACCGTCGTTTGAGCCGTGGGCGAAGAAGGCAGGGGTGCCGAAGTCGCTTGGCGAGTTGACTGTGGTCGCTGACATGGGTCCAGCGAAGCGGAAGTCCATGCCATACTGAGCAGAAGTATCGATGCTCAAGCCAGGAGCAGGTCCAGGTGCAAAGTTAGGCTGGTGGCTGTATTGAGGTTGAGGTGCGAACAGCGCGGGCTCTGATGTAGCAGCCTGGGACTGGCTCTCGTGCTGGATGAGGAAAGAAGGCATTGGCTGGCGGATCATGGAGAAATCAATAGCAGCAGGCACTGAACGACTTCTTTGACGCTTGTGTCCACGAGGCGCGGGAGGGCCCATCAGGCCAGAGGTGTGGTCTGGGGCAAAGAGGTGGTTCATCTGGTGGTGAGGGTGCACCATGTGGTTGGGCTGACTGGCAGGGCGGTGGACGATAGGTGATACCGGGGCTGAGGTGACGCTGAAGGCGCTGGGGTCGAAGACGTGATGCCTGTTTTGGTAGGACTCGAGAGAGACAAGCTTCGCTAGCTGTCCGCTGAGAACCTTGGAGGGACCACCGAGGTGGTGCACGAAGATACGGCTAGCTTGCTGGTCCTCGGTGAAATCGCCACACTCGTAGAAGCCACCGCTTCCGGAGCTGTCCATGTAGAACTTGGGAGGCCTGGTTAGCTCAACGATGAGACCGCCAGATCGCTGGGAAGCGCCCTCGGCTGCGGACTGAACGTCTCCTTGTTCCAGAGAGATGTTCTTAATCCATGCGAAAGGGTACTCGATCTTGTAACCTGCCGCGTCGTTGTGGATGTAGTAGGTGATACACGCCTTTTCGGGCGAGTAGAAAATGACCAAATCCATGGTGCTCTGGCCAACACGACGCCATGTGCCGACTGAGAGAGAGCGACAGTGGAAGTGCTGGATGACGGTCTTGCCAGATGTGGTGTCAGTGTTGAGCATGAGGCCTGCATTGCCGTATGGGAAGCCTTGACCGGGCATGCCGCCAACAGGTCTAGGGCCATATGCGTGCATAGCAAGGTACTGCCTCATGGAATCGGGAATGCTATCGCAATCTTCGCCACTCTCAATGCTGCGCTTGGCGATGTTCTTGATCTTGGCGCGCCTATCATTTGCGTTAGTAAAGGTTTTACGGCGGTTGACTTTTTTCTACACACCTGTTCTGGAACCAAATTTGTACAGATCGCTCCGTCATGCTGATGTCCTGGGCAATACGCTCACGAACGAGAGCGGTAGGAGTAGGGTTCTTGTTGAATTCGACTTCGAGAGTGATGAGCTGGTCCTGGGTCGCACGCTGACGCTTCTGGTTCTTTTGTTGCTGTGTGAGGGTGCTCTTGCGCGGAGGCCTCCTGGCAGCCGCGGCCGCGGCAGCACTCGCTGAAGTCGGTGTAGATGAAGGTGGTGCCATGCTCGATTCATCGTGCTGTGGCTGCGGAAGCTGAGGTGCTTGCATGACGTCCGCCATGATGGCTATTGGGTGCTGCACTAGGTATTCGAGCTTCGTGGAGATTCGTGTCGGTTGCCGTTTAGCGTGGAAGTAATTATTTAGTCCGCTTGTCGTATGTTGTCGTTAAGAATGCGCAGGCAGCGGTAGTTGGGACCGAAGCTTAGCCGTGAGGAAGACGAGGTGGTTGGGAGGGATGAGATGAGAGCCGTGTCGAGCACAGGCGTCCAGCAACCAGGCGGAGAGGTAAAAGGTATAGTATGGCTGCTGACTAGGAGCGAGCGGTGGTAGAATAGAACGGTCGTCGACGCGTCGGTGGTGTCGAGGTCGCCGGGGACAAAGAATGGTAGGTTAGGAAGCGAAGGGTGCCGGAAAGAGTGACGGCTGGCCCGGGTACACTGAAAGGAAGAAAGGTTGCAAAGCACCAGAGAGAGTGATGATGCAGTGCGGTGCTCGTGTGGATGACGAGAGGCAAGTGAGGTCCGGAGTGGGAAATGGGCGAGATAAGGCAGTCTACAGCGGGCGGTGGTGGTGGTGAGGAAGGAAACCAATTGTCCAGGGGGCTCTGTGCAGGTCCGAGCAGGTCTCAGCTTCAGGCGTACTCGACGTCTGTGCGCAATAGCCTCACACACGCGAGAGGGCGCGGGCGAGAGGCGGGTTCCTGACTTGGACCGATCGAGCGCGCACCAAGTGGGTCTCTGAGGTCGGGGACTTCTTCATGATGGCACGGCGGGACTGACTCGCCTCCTGACGGAGGAATATGCCGTGTGCTATAAGTAAACAAAGCATCTTCACTCGGCAGTAGGCATGCCACTATGAAGGATGCACAGCCGGGGCATTATGTTGTGATATCAATGATCCTCTATGTGCCATCGAATACTCCAACACATCGCTCGTCGTGTTATTGACATTGAGCCATTGAACCTAGCAGCAGTGCACTCGCTATTCCCGCCAGAAGTGGGTTGGCTCGTTGGCAGCAGGGAGGCGCCGTTGCACGTCTGCGACACCGCCAACGCTGTTACTTACTACCGCCCTATACATGCTTGACCGTACCGCGCTTTGTTCTCTCGCTCGCACCTCGATCGTCGCAGCACAGAGCTCGACCTACTCGCCCTACCACTGCCGTGGTCATTCTTCCTCCGTGCGGTGGCCGACTGCGTGGCTGTCGTGACACGGCCGAATCCACCCGACTGCTGACAGGCCATTGCATCGTGCGTCCGTCCTCGCCGTACCACAGGAGGGGTGCACGACCATAGTCGCGCCGCCGTCGCCGTGAACTCGTGTAATCGCCTCTGTGATCCTGGACCTGCAGCGGGTAAACGCATCGTGCATCGCGCCAAGTCGTCGCCCACGAGTGAGATCGGAGAATATTCTGCGTGGCTACGGCGCGGACGGCATGCTGGAGCATGGTTGGCGACACACGGCGCCTACACACCGCTGCCTGCAAGCCACCCACATCGCGTAGCAGGGATGCCCGCATTGCCCACAGGTGCAGGATTGCCGAGCGGCCGTCTGCGCTTTGGGAGTAGTTTAGTAAGACATCTGGCCTCCTATCGCCGCACGACAGATCTGCAGCAGCACGTACTGTACTGTACTCCGGTCTGCAAGTCTGGTATAGGGACGCGGTGGCATATAAGCAAACGTCAGCCCCATCTTCTCCTCCATCCCGCGCGCCACAAGCTTGCTGTATGCGCCAGCACAGAAGTGGGTGCCTTGTAGAATGCCTACACGGATATCCGAGAAGCAGCCAATAGCATATTCCAGCAAGTAGTGGAGTCCATGGTTCGATAAGATGCTCGTAGCTGTGGCAGTCAACAAGCGATGTCTCTCCATGGGACACATGACGCTTCCAGAACGATAACGACATGTACGGCCTGATTCCTCGAGTACGTAGGGCTATTCGTGTTCCTCTCCTTGGCACATAGACAACGTAAGTCGCAATATAGACGAGGCAGGCCAGCCCGCAGAGCCAAACTCTGGAGAAAGCAGATCTCCCAAAGATCCCTCCGCGCCTGCCGCCGCCGCCGCTTTCCACCCACGGTGCGGCGTTCGGAGTCTTTATCCGCCAAGCGATTTCCATACCAGAGCTAGCCTCCCATGCGCATCTTACGATATGCCTAACAACATCCATATCGCAGATCGCTGACAAACAACCAGGTGTGTGGGTACGCCCACGCTCCAAAATACTATACATAGGGCCAAAACGCACAAGGCGCACGACTCGCCAACCGCAAACGTCGCTCGCAAGATGTCACAATGCGAAACTGACCGACTCGCAACGAGGCGCAATGGCGAATCGTTCAGTTCCAACGCACAGCCATCCGACACTGACACTGACACTGACACGTCGATGCGCGACCGCACTAGAAGAATCGCAGAGAAGAAATCGAAGCACCGCTCAGACGTGGACGCGACTCGGATGCGATATCACGGGACACGACAGTGAGGTTCGGCGGTGGTTGAACTGGTACGCGATGGATGCAAGCGGCATAGGCTGATATCAGAAGTGGCCATCCGAAACACGTTAAGCCATCGCGTCTCCCCGATGCGACTGTCTCGACTCTCCCTAACGCTCTCTATGACGCACTGCAAAGCTGCTTCAAACCCGCCTTTTGCGCCTGTGACGCTTAGTTTGCGTACGGATAAGCTTAACTTGCGGTGCAGGGAAATTGCCAACGTTTCGACCGTTACACGTTGCAAGCAAGCCCTCGTCGTCTACCGAAGCTTGCGAAGCCGACTGGATCGGTAGATGTCTCTCGCCCTGCCTTTCTCTTCCTTGACCTGCCCCTCCTCTGGGAGCGTTGCACAAAGCACATACATAACCGATGCACTTATGCTTTGAGACGTTATGCCTACTGCATCAGAGGCTGCGATGCCGCAAGAGGGTTGTGCAACGGCCAAAGACCGTTTCGCGTTGCTTTCGCGCAAGGTTACATAAGGTGAAATGACAGCACACACCGCCCGAGAACACTGCTTCGATCTAATGCATAATAACGCCTTGCCTACAAGTCCTACGTTGTGCTTGCTCTCCATTGACCCTTTGATGCTTTGACCAAACCCTCCTCCCGTTCTGACACAGGAGAACGAAAAACAAGTTCCTCAACGCCTTGATCGACATCCGCGTGTGTAGGTCAATCGTTCCACGATCGTACACTATCACAACCATTACTTGGCTCGGTCCAGTAGTCCCTAACCCTTCCCCACCTCCATCCCTCACCAGAGCGTCGCGTCCTTATCAAATCGATCCAACTCTTTGCCGGCGTCCTCCACATCCTTCTTGGCCTTCATCCGCATGTAGAAGATCGGGCAATCGCGACTGGAGCAGATGACCTCGTTGTGCATACTGCCTTGACAGCGCTGGCACTGCGTCCATAGTCGTGAGAACCGTACCTCGACATCTGCCACCTTACTCAACGACCGCGTGTAAAGCTCGCCGAATCTTGGTCTGCACTCGGCGCCCACCGCGCCGTGTTTCTCTTCCGCGCTCGTCAAGGGTTTCTTGCAACCAAGACATGTCTCAGTCTTCTTCGCGAACTTCATCAAACCGCCCATTGTGGGCGCAGCAACAGCAATGGACCGAGTGTGCGCGCCAGTGAGGAGTGACGCGGCCTGCTTCTCGCCCAGAATAGGTTCGAAGATACGTCCGAGAGGTTTGGCGAGTTGATTGTCCAGGTAATACTTCGAATCGATGGGTAGGTTGTTCTCGAGCACGAAGATGGGGTCCTCGGACTTTTCGTAACCTTTGCTGCCTGCAGCACCCTTGATCATGACATACGCAACACGGTCGCCGAGAGCGGGCGCGGATCCTGCGTCGCGTTTGCGCATGCGCTCGGCGAGCTCGACGTGGGCTTGTTTGCCAGCATAATCGACCTTGGAAAGAGCTTTGGTGATGACAAGATTGGACATGTCGACTTTGTTCTGCAGGAGCTCAGAAATGGTGTCCTTGACGTAGCTATGGAGTTGTCAGCAGTTGATCACGATACAGGAAGACATGGTTGCACTTACTCTTGCGCGCCCTGCACGTCACGGTCGATCAGCAGCATTCTTAGACTTGTTTCGATCACAGTCTGGACAAGTCTGCAGTTGTCACGTCTGACAGTCTCGATACCCTTGGTGTCCATCTTGTCATATTTTTCGGTGTTAGTCCAGTAAAGTCCAGCATAACGCTTCTTATTGATGAGAAGGTACGGGAAGTACACCTTCTCGAACTCCAACTTGATGGGCTTGATGAACTTGTCAGATACATGAATGGCAGCTTCGTTGCCTAGTTCCATGCACTTTGCAAGGTCGTTGGGTCCAAACTTCACCATGACGGAATCGGTATCACCGTAGATGACTTGTGCGTCATGAGTGTAGCCGTTGGCGATGGTGTAGCGGCTTTCGACCTCTTCTTTAGTCTTCTCAATCATTTGACGGCCGTAGGCTGTTGTGCTGGATGCAACAGCCAAACAGGGCAACTTTCCTACCGTGGCACCTGTGAGACCATACACCGAGTTGGCGCTGACCTTCAGAGCGAGTTGGCGACCGTTCAGCACGGCCTTCTTGAAAGGGTCGGTCTCCACAGCCAACTCTTTCTTCGCTCGCTTACGAGCGCCCAGCAATTCTTCCAGAATGACTGTAAGGAGACCTTTGCGGACTTTGGTGGTTGCGAACATGTCGCCGTTCGGTGTTACGATGTAGTCCTCGTCTTTGACGAACTTCAGCTTCTCCACAGCGTTCTTGTTGAGCAGTGTAGTATAGCAGAGGTTGTGCGCCTGAATGATACTAGGGTATAGCGAAGCGAAATCGAGCGTTGCGATTGGCACATCGTAGTATCCTCTTGTTGGCTCAATGACAGTGGCACCCTCGTATTGATCATCGGATGCCTGAGAGCTGAGGTTGGGAATCACGAGCTGCTCTGTCAGTGCTTTCCGGTAGACTTGACTCAAGAACTTGATTTGTTGACCACGCGACAGAAGGAAGTTGAATGGAACTCCTGTGACTCTTGCCATTTCGGTGTAGTTGACCAGACACATGAGCTTATCCATCAGGCGTTGTGGTAGGTAGGCATCCTTTAGACAGTATACCGCAAGACGGCGCCGTGATTCGGGTGTTCCGTTGAAGAGCTCTGTGATCATGGTGTGGTGCACGTCTTCCTTTTGTTCATTCAGAAAGTGAGCACAGACGGAGTTGAGGGTGTAACTTCGCAGTTGGTGGTCGCGCTGAATCAGCTGAAGCAGATCGAGTTGCAAACGGCCGTTCGTGTTGGTCGCTTTGGTGTCTCGGTTGCCCATCTGTTTGCTCGAGAAGTTCGTCTCTTTCGCTTGCGACTTGATGTTCTTGAGCCTTGTCCAGTAGGGGAATTTCTGCACCTTAAGATGCGCTGCTCGATCGAGCAAATACGGGAAATCGAAGTTTGCGATGTTGTAACCGATAATGACATCTGGGTCCACCTCTTCCACAAAATCACGCCACGCCATCAACATCTTGCTTTCGGCGTCAGCGCCACCAAACTCGAAAACTTGGGTGTTGACAATAAGACTGCATGTGTCCAGACAGAACACATTCCTGACGAATGGCTTGTCTTCACCATATCGCGTGACAACGTTCGCGATTTGGATGACGGGATCGATGTTGGCTTCTGGGAAAACACCTTTGCGACCAGCGCACTCGATGTCAAAGCTCAGAACTCGCAATGGCGCCATCTTTGCCCAGTCGCCGTCAATCGGATGTGCGATGAGATCTCGGTAATGACAGTAGGCTTCAATCTGACAGTGGGAATGCCTGTCTTTGCCAGGAATCATGTGGTACTTCTCTGGATCGACTGACACCCATGACATGCCGGCGATTTGAGTGTCGACCATAAAACGGAGAACGTATTGGATGGCATCGAACGTCAATATACTGTTGTCGGCCGATTTCCACAGACCCTTGTAGTTTGCGTTCCCCTGCTCGATGGTGGTACGTAGTCGAGGGATGAATTTGGGGTCCGTGACTGTGATTCTGAGATACGGGCTCTTCTGATTGCCTTGGAAGCCATACATATTCTCACGCATGACCATCTGTACTGAAAAGATGGCAGGCTGGTGTTGTGCTAGCGTAGTCTCCAGGTAGGCCTTGAAAGGTTCGCAATCCTTGGTGCCGAAATTGACAGGCGCAGCAACATAGAGGTAATGCTTGAAGTCAGTGACGTGTAGTAACACAGAGTGGCCATCATCTGTCACACCAAACAGCTTAACGCTCGCATTGCCGCCCTGGAAGGTGCCTTCTTCGGCATCAATTTGTTGGAAAGTGAGTCTGTCGGTCTTCTCGTTGAAGTCGTCCAGACTTGGTCGACCCCAATGTTGGTCCTTCTCTGCGTTCTTCTTCTTTAATGTGCCGATATCCTGGGTGAGCTTCTCCAGCACCTCCGACTCGAACTGACTCTTCGGCTGGCTGGATCCGACCAGACCACCATTGACATCTCTTCTCGCAGGCTTCACGAACTTGTTTGCGCCGTCCTCCAGCTTCCGTCTCTTTGAAGGCGATGCCTGCTCATTGCGGCGGGAGCTTGTGCTGTCTTGTAGGATTCGCTTGGATTGCGAAGTTGATGACGACTGAGTGACTAAGCCCGGCATGATTGCAGGTGTATGTGTTGGAGGCGGTGGGGTTGTTGGTACATGTGCAAACAACAGAGGGCGGGCGTTGTCTATCACGTAGAGACTCGAACTTACAGTACGCGCCGCCGGACCGCGTCAAAGCACTTTACGCGCGCTCTTAGCGTGACAAGGCTCCAAGGGTCCTCGCGACTGCTTGCCGACTCCCCCAACCTGGAAAGCGACTCAATTCGCATGCCTCCTACGTGAGCAGAAATGCACCATCACGACTTGATCATCGCGGCTAATTGCGCAGGCTGTATTCGACTGTTACACTTCGCCTAGCTGACCGCATGTACTTGGAAACTATCCAGTCACTTTCCGCATGCAAAGTTGAGGGCTTCATGGTGCGCAATAGTCTGCATACAGCAGTCACAATCGCCTCAACAAGGCGAGTCACTGTTCTACAACATAAAATTGAGACCGCGAGCAAGCTACTCCCTAACAGAACTAACAACAAATACAACGCGAATACAATCACGATTACTAATGAGATTTGGCACGCGGCTAACAAGGTGTAGAACTTAGATTGATTTCATTGACAGCAACTGATTCCCTTAAAACAAAACGCCGATAACTCCTCACAGCTGTTTTCCCAGCTAATGTTGACAGAAAGTGTCGAGAGTACTGATCCTTCTCCAGAATCATTTTCCCAGACGTGATGTCGAATACCTCATGAACTCCTTCAACATATCCAGGCTCGCGGTCTAGCTTCAAAGTCTGTACTGTTCGCTCTGCCGCTGAGAGGCCAGTACAAGGTTGAAAGAAAACACGCTCAAGAAGGCTTTGGGAAGCCCGGCAGGTTCTGCATCACCTCGCGAATCTTTTTCTCGGCGATCTCCAAACGCTGCAGAGATTTATCGAGGCCGAGTCGAATGAAGCAAACCCTGTGAGAGCGGTGCTTCTCGAGGTCCCTCCGCTTCTCTGCAAATGCGTCTTGAACCATACCATACGCCTTAACTGCGTCGCTCGTCGGGATCTTGACAAGGAGGCTCTCACAGTCAGCCACTGTCATCGGCTGGTCGCGGTTGCAAATGAATTGGACTGGTCCCGACGGCCGCGAACCCGACCCCCCGAATGCACCCATCCTGTGGAAGAAGAGGTTGATGACCACGACGACCTCTTGAGGTCGTGCTGCCTTGACCAGTGCCCTAATGCCAGTTTCGAAATCGGGTCCGGACTCAAGTGGCTTGGGGTATAGCGCCGAGAAAAAGCTGAGATCGTACTCGTAGTAATACTGGAAAGTCAACCAGCGCGAGCGCAGATGCATAGGGATCCTCGCGATCATGGCCGACCAAGTCCTCAACTCATCGTCCGACGGGATTGCCATTGATGTGTGGTACTCGGTCAGTGTTCGCTTGTGGTGCATGAGCCAGACCGGGTTCTGGAAGAAGTAACCGATTGCCGCGGATCGCATTCCACTGCAGACTTGTAGGGGCGCCAGCTTCTCGCGGAGTTCCAGAAGCACAACTTGAGGTGGTGTGTGTGCGGCAGTCCCTCCAAGCATGTGCGAACCATCTCTCATGACGAAGTTGTTGTCCATGACAAACTTATAGACTTTGTTGCTCAACTCCGGGGGGAGGCGTCCAAGAATGCTCTCCGCATATCCGTTGCTTGGTTTGGTCATCTCGGCAGACTTGTCGGACGACATTGTGTGTGTGGGTTGGAGAGAGTGTAGGCAAGTGGAGGATGTGTTGGTAGGTGGATTGCAGGAATGTCGAAAAGCAAGAGGGGATCTTGTGCATTTATTGACCAGGCTAAGCGTTGTGTGAAAGCAGAGCAGGTCTCTGTGGACAACGCCCTTAATTTCACCTTAAGCTGAAGTGATGTACGCCTTGTCTACCTAGGTAGCTTGGGAGCGATCGTTAATGTTGCTCGCTTCATGTGATGTCAAACAAAGCAACAATGCCTTTGTTCAACGCTTGACAAGTCGCTATACGCAGACGGGCTTTGGTGTGTTGTCGACTATCGTCAGCCATAATCGTTAAACGATTGGAAGAGTCACACAGTGCTTTCTGCCGTATCTTCGTGTCGTGCGGTGACTGTATCGCCGAGTCCATATGGTTAGACTGTAGGGACGACATATTTGCAAGGAAACTTTAAATCTGTACGTGATCTAGCACTTCATTACTGGATTCTTGCATGCAGTTCTCGCAATTAAATCTAAATACCACCGAACTTACAATCGTATACGCGACAGATTGTCAGCTTTTTGTTGGTGATTCATCGAGTCCATGGGTCGAGGCACGTGATGTAAGCACGTTCTCCAGTTATCAGATCGCATCTGGAGTCCGACGCTTACTATACATGCAGATGTTTGCGCATACTGGACAGGCACATCATCTTCCTTGAAAACCCGGACTTCGTAAAGACGATAAGCATATCAGCATACGTTGGAATACAGTACCAAGGCTTAGTCGAGCTTCAAGTCTCTCAAACGCAAACGAGACCCGAACCAAAACGACGACGCAGACATGAGTGCGCATCAGCAATGGGACTTTTCGCAGTCTCCACTCGGCCGTCTTCCAGCAGAAATCAGAAACACGATCTATGCAATGGTACTCACCTACCGCCATGGCATCAGGTGCGACAAGTCCTCCTGGCTGCCTCTCGATGACGGCACATCGATCTTGCAAGCTCTGAGCATCATGTCGACCTGCAAGCAAATCCGAAAGGAGACCAAGCTCTTGCTATTCACTCTGAATGATATCGTATCCTCTGAGGGACCGATCACACAAAGATTTAGTGACCATTCGGTTTCAATCTATCGGCCAATGTCTATGGAGACTGTCTCTCTATTAAACTCGATTCCACCCACCTTGTTCTCGCCGTCTAGTAGGCTTGTCACCTGGATCCCTCCGAACATCGCCATGGACACACTGGCGCTCCACATGCGAGTCGCGCGAAACATCCAGCATCTGCAGCTCTACATGGGTGTGATATTGGGCCGCCACCGTTGGTGCGGTCGCTCGGACGAGAACGGCAGCGACTACCATACAGACAGCTTTCATAGCCTACCGATCTGCTCCAAAGATGTGTCGGCGTCGATGAATGACTGTGCTCGTGTCAAACTTGTGTTCCCGGTCAACGATCTTCGGACGGCATTGGTTTTGGTGGACGACCAGTATCAAGCGAAAGTTGCCCTGATCGAGGTACACAGGAGCCATCGCATCTGTCCGATACGTGTCGAGCTCGACAATCTTCTCGTGTCTCACGAAGAAGTGAAGCGGGAACTGACCGAGTTGGTGAAGCGCGTGTATGGACAGATGTGATCGAATTGGCGAAATCGATGATCACGATGATGAACGACGACCAAAGATGAATTTGGGTGAAGTATGATTACATTCGATTGTTATGGATACCAGTGCACACTCGTATCCACCATTATCGTCATACTGCACGATACCCAACCATGAGATGTTTTGTAGTACATCGAGTAGGGGTTAGGGTTGGGGTCCGATGGTGTGTATAGGGTTAGGCTTGGGGCTCGACAAATTGCGGTAAGCGGTAAGCTCCCGGCGCTTGTGTAAATGAGCCAATCAGCGTGTGTACTTTTGTGACATGGATCCTGGTTGTTGAAGAGCAGCTCGCAATGGGAATGTGTTTACAAAAACAAGACGTTACTTTCGTGGATATATACATTACGACCACGTCCAATTCAATAACTAAACAGCTTAGTTCTTGCGCCAGTACTTGCCCTTGCCCCTGCCGAACTTGGGCTTGACAACAAAGGCACCACGGTCAATGGTGTTAATGACGGTGTAGCCGGAGTTGAAGGTGAAGTGGCTCCAGGTACCAGAGTCCCAGACAGCAGAGCCACCACCGGGAAGCTCATCATCCTGAGGGAAGACATCGAAGTAAGCGATCTCCTCGACCTTGCTGCCGTCGGGGTTCTTGGGAATAGAGCTGACGTCGAGGATACGGAGACCGGCCTGGTAGTTGGACTGGTAGGCGAGACCCTCGTGGACGAACTGGTTGTGGTCGACGGAGCGGGTGGTGGATTTGTAGTAACCGGTGTTCTTGGGCTTCTCAAGGTTGGTGATATCCCAGATGTAGGTGACAGGGAAACCGTCCTTGGCGGGAGAGTTGGGGGCAGTGCGGGCAGGGTCGATCTCACCCTCGTCAAGCTCATCGTCCATGACAAGGTGAGTCTGCCACATGGGGTCGAGGACCCAGCCTTGGTGGGTGTAGGATGCACCGACGTAGGGAGTGCGAGAGATAATTTTTCCGGCGTTGGGACCGTTCTTGTTGGTCACATCGTAGATGGTGAGGGTGTCCTCGTTATAACCATAGCAGATATCACGGCCAAAGTATTTCTTATCAGGTCCGCGGTACACAATGCACTGAGCGTCTGTGGGTTCAAGTTAGCACAGCGTTCGAAAAATCGTGTCACGTGGCATCGCGTCACGTGGCAGCCATTGGGGCCGCTTACCATGTGTGTAGCCATCCTGAGGAGCGCAACCAGTCTGGTAGGGCTTAGTGGGATCATCGATGTTGATGAAGATGGGACCACCTGCACAAGTCGCGTTGCGACCAGCGCGGCCTCCACAGCCAACAGCAACGGCGTAGTTGAGCTCCTCGTTGGCAACGACGTTGTGCGAGCGGCCAGGAATGCCGTCGGTGATGTTCATCCAGCCAATGTCCTTCTTGACGTCGAAGGTCTTGGGGTTCTTGGGGCTGAGCTTGAGCAGCTTCTTCATGTCGAAGAATTGGATACCGTGGCCAACACCCTCGGATCCGACGATCAGAGTGTCTCCGACCTTCTTGATCTCGCGCCAAATGACACTGTCGTTGCTAGCGGGCAGACGTCCAAGGTATTCGAGCTGACCCTTCTTGGTCACTTCTGCGAAGGCGGCACCATAGGTCTGGCCGATGGCAACGAACTCCCTGCCAGTGGCCTTGTGAGTCCAGCCCCAGCTACCGGAGCCTTCACCAACGGCATCACCGAGCTCTGCGTGAGTCTTGAAGTCGTAGAGATCCTTGAGGGCGGGTTAGTCTCTTATTGTCCAAGTAGCGAGTTGCTATGAACTTACAATGTCCTTGCACTTGTAGGTCTGATTCTTATCGCCCTTGACGGCCTCAGCCTTGCCGTTCTTGCACTTGATGACATTCTTGTCAGGACGCTTCTTGCTGAAGCCGTTCCACTTCTTGGAGTCGTGGTTGCCAATGGCCCTCTGCTGTGCCCAGGCACTCTCTTTGGCCTGCATCATGAACTCCATGACTTCGCCATTGGCATACTCCTCGGTAGAGAATCCAGCACCGGATGCCAGGGGCAAAAGTGCCGCAGCAGCAGCTGAGATTGCAGACCACTTCATCGTTGCAAGAAAAATTGGTAGCTGTTCGAGTTGGTGATTGAGCCTTCCGGGAAACCGTCTGCAGGCACCTCTGGTTTATATCTCCCTAGTAGGCGGCACACATTATCCCGCACCGGGCACCATTGTCGCTCACGCGACGGCCACATGCTGTGCAAGTCGATTATTGCCATCAGAATACCTTCCTATCCAAGGTACGGCCGGACATGGCCAAGATTCTTATCATCACATTCCTGAACGTTCAGCGTGTCGATACCGCTGGGCGTGTCTTGGGAAAGTCTTGGACAAATATACATGCATGGCCCGAAGTAATACGGAGACTCCCATTCGCTAGGACTCAGTGGCGAAGCTTGGCCAAGACTACAAGCTCGGGCATGTTGCAATCTCAGGTTGCAGGTACTAAGAGTAGGCGCGAGTCGGACACATGTGTAGTGGAAAGCCTCGGTTAGGATGATGTGCATCTGGGATCCCGGAATGGGCAGGTGGTAAACAATGATATCCAGGTACCGCATGGCAAAGGTCTAGCCTACAAGGGACATCCTTGTTGGAGACTCCAGTCTCCGCTCCCCGCACGCCCTCGGCGGCTTTCGAAAGTCTTCGACCATGGGACCTCACTTTGCATTAATTTTGGAACAAAGCATAATGATCAATACCATGTCGATTTGTTCGTATTTAAGCCATTATACCGCGAATTCCAAAGAACTTCTAAGCAAGACGCCCTCCCACCACACCATGAGCTCCATGCTGTGCGTGGAAGAACATTCCACCATCAATGCATGTCAGCACGCAATAATGCACGTCGGCATTGTTGTGACTAAAGCACTGGCGTGACTGTTAACTACACAACCGAGTGGCTAGTCCTACTGTCGAAATCCAGACTTGCTGCCTGCTTGTCGCACCGATTATCATGGTCACAACGACTGGACACACCCGCGCGACCATTCGGACATAGCGGACTTGTCCCATTCTTCCACTTTTCAGCACGGTTTTGGTCTCTCATCGACACCAGAAATTTGTTGTTCAACACCGCGGAGTACTAAGCATCAGACTCGGTAGTTACGGCGTCCGGGAACTCGGACACGAAATCATTAATGAGTCGGATATGCTTACGCATCGCTTCCAGTCGGCTCTCGAACTGGCGCAACATCGCGCGTACAGGACACAAGCGGTGCAAGCGGTGCTGGCGAAGTGATTCCAGCTTGTCGTCGATAACCTTATCGATCCGACTCAGCGCTGCCGTAGGACCAACACCGACTTGGAGGTCAAGGTGAAAGTGACTGCAGTCACGTATAGTGACAGGAGCGCCCTGGCTGCAGACAACCCTTTCGTCATTTCCCGAGCCACTCCATTTGTGGAAAGCCACATCCAGGTCTAGAAAAAGCTGGAAGGGTCGGACCGCTTGCGAGGTTGTGAGGAATAAGTGTTTCAGTCCCCCCTCGGACCACTGGGAATCTATCACCGCATCCTGCTCGGGCCGACAGGCACTACAGTGGACGGGCAGAACAATACGTCCCGAGTCCAGGCCAAGACTGCGCGGTATCCTCTTGAGCAGCGGTATGATGCGTTCTACCTGCTTTACGCTATTGTAGAGAGTGCTGCGACGGATGGGAATATCGTTCAGTGAAAAAAACAAGTTCTTGGTCTCGGATCGAATTTGCTTGCAAGTAGCCATGATGTTGAGCGCAGAGGAGATCTCAGGACAGGTAGGTCTTGTTCCATTGAATCCAAAGTTGTTGAAGAAAGATTTGCGGACGGACTCAATTGAGTGTGAATAGGTCATTGCCATTGAAAAGATTTCATTGCGCAGTTCCGGAGGCAAGCGACCGAGTGGAGAGTTCTCCGAGCCGCTACTGTTGGCATGAGCGGTATCGGCGTGAGATTCAGCGTCGCTCTCAGTGCTGTCGGTCGGTCTCGGTGTAGCGGTAATCGAGGCCATGGTGTGTGTCGATCCGGAGATTTGGGGTTGATCTCAGTGGCGAGATGGCGACGTGGATAGGTCGGTGGTGTTTGCGCGACGTCGGTGGAGGTCGCAGTGGCGAGGTGACGGTGTGGATAGGTCAGTGGTGTTTGCGCGACGTTGGTGGCAGTCGTGAGAAGTCCGGGATTTTTTGAGCGAAGATGTGGGAAGGGAAGGATGTTTACTTATGTCATCAGCTGGTAAGCACGTTAACTCACTGAAACGAATGCTGTCACGCGCCAGACTCGGAGGCTGCCGGCTTGACATTGGAAGTGCACTTTCACATGCGAAGTGTGAAACCGAACACATCCTTGAGCTACGATACCTCCAACTTTGCAAGCCACTCTTCCGCACCCTTCACTTTCGACACCTCAGTTTGAGCCTAGCAGATCCGATCCACCTCCTCTCGCATGTACTGACGTGCCATCACCAGGCCGCTCTCGAGCTTTGATCTCGTCGCGCGCACATAGCACCATTTGTGCAAGAAGTGGCGCTTTAGCAAAGCCAGCCTGGCGTCAACAGCCTCGTCAACCATCTTCCTCGCCTTGACGCGGTCGCCCAACGGAACGATGCACTGGATACGTCGGCAATCGTAGACCATGGCAGGGGCATTCCGCTTGCAAAGACAAACATCTCTGTACCCCGGTATGCTGTGGATGTTCATGCTCAGGCCGATGCAGAGCTGAAAAGGTTGAGTTGCTTGCGCGTAACTGGCCAGCGAGTTGTCCAGGTCGGGGATTCGTGGTGCTGGAGGCAATTTTTGCTGTCGCTGCGCTTCGTAAATGGCGAAGCAATGGCCATCCCAATTTTCCCACAGAACGACTCGACCAGAGCTCTTGCCTGTAAAGGATGTCACTCTCCTGATGAGCGGTATATTGCGCAATATGCCATGCTGTCGCCCTCTGAGCTTGTCAAAGTCGACGCCGTGGACATTGATGTCGTTGGACGAGAGCAGCTTCCTGGTCTCAGACCGGATCTGGTGGCAAATCTTCATAAAACTGATAACCTACAGAGTCTTGGTGCACAAGTGTTTGTACACTGTTCTGTTTGGATCTTTGGGATCAAAAACCACGTAATCACTGTCGGATTCCTGTACGAAGGGTATGTTTGAGAGATGGCCAGCTGGAGTGGCAGGAAGACTGATGCCCATAGGGGAGAAGAGAACCATTTTGAGAATGTCGGTAAGCAGCTCAACTGGTAACCGCAAGAGAGGAAAGCTTTCCAAGCCTTCGTTGTTGGCAGCGCGAACAAGTGGTTGTTCAGTGCCATCCTCAACATGTGCAGTACCAGTGTCGTGCGTCTCATTAGGCCTGGTGGCGTCGTTCATGAGCTGTGTCTTGACGTTTGGCTCCGCTGGAGTCTCCATGGTGTGGGAGCGCTGCTGTTTTTTGTGCCGAGTGATACACTTCCGTCGAACACAGTGCCGCTCGGACGTGGAAGGCGTTCAAGATATATCAAATTACAACAAGGGCTAGACATAGACGACAAGCAGAACATTGGCAACAAAGGCTAGATGTAGGAAAGACCAAGCAATCGGAAAACATATTTTTTGCATACCTCCCGCAAACAGGTACTACATGTAGGCAGGAGCCCTGAGAGCAAGCAGAAGTTATCAGCATGAGGGTTGGTCGGAGCCGTTAACAAGGAGTCGGGGTAGATTGAAGCTCAATGCGTATCAAACAGACAAACATTCTCATGCGCACAAAGGTTTGCTAAAGAAGACGGCGGTGCGTTAGTGGCTATGCAGCCAAAGCTACCAAGTCCGGCGCCTATTGTGCGACTGATCGTTATGAAGGATACCATCCAGAGCCGGTGTAAAAGTAATAACTCTAATTCATGTGCTGACATACTGACCAAAGTAAGGTGATCTAGTGGAACGCGATTCACAAAGATCGCGCTAAGAATTCTTGAGGACGAAGCCAAATATTGCACAGCCATGCTCGGCCGACATACATATAAACCTCACAGGGGATTCAGTCTGCTCTTCGTTCTACCCTCTGAAATCAGCAAACTCCTAGAAAATATCGCCAAAATGACTGCCACCGGACAACAGGACGTCTCGTCGCGCAAGAATTCGCTTTCGCTGGAAGAAGGTCTCCCTCTCTACGCAGAGTTACAGTACAGCGAAGACCAGATTGATATGCTCCCACATGCGAAAGCGTCGCCCATGGAGGTCTCGGACTTCTTGGTACACCTTCTGACGGAATCGAGAGACATGTCGACCGATGGTGCGCGCCGACTCGCAGCGCTCTGGACCAAAGGCACCGGACAAGAGCTTCGCAGCTATTCGCCGGCCATGTACTTTGATATCTTCGGCAACGAGGATGGCTGGATTGTGTATCGCGAGGTACAGTTGGCGTTGCACAGAGAGAAAAGCAAAGGGTTTTGGTACCAATATCACAATTGTGAGTACCGCCGTATGTGAAGTGCATGTGGTGATGGAATGTAGCTGACACATCCTTCCACAGTCGTCGTACTCGCCATTGCGCTCTGCTTCGAGGCTATCGCGATATGCGTTATCATCGCCGGTACTAAGCTTCATTTTCACGAAGCTGTCATGAGCTTTACATGCATTGTTATCCTCTTCAATGGCTTGTTCTGCATTGGTTGGGCTGTCGCCGTGAGCTGTAGTCCGGATCGTGAGAAGGAAATCGAGGGCGAGCTTTACAGGGCATTGGGCAAGAACGATCGACCGTAATCTTGGGGTACAAGAGCAGAGGAGCGTTGAACAAACCGACGGTACGCGTATCGTGATATTCGTGCAAGGCGAGTAATTGCACCCGGGAACAACCTGTCTGGGAAGTATTAGTATACTAAGCGACCGTTCTACACACTTGCGAGTATTTTCGTGTATAGACATGTAAGCCATGAATCATTGTTAAATTCTGATGGAGGACAGTAGGTAGTCAGAAGGTGGACTGCTGTTAACTTGTACGCTGTGGCGAGACATGGCGTAGGGCTGAGGCGCAGGCACTAGTCGAGTCGCTCCCTCAGGGTTCTGCTGGGGAAAGCGAAGGGGTACGTACTGCTACCAAGAATAAAATAGATGCCTTGTTGATCTCACCCTTCCACAAAAACACCTTTCGACTTTTTTGTTATCATCTGTCATTCTCTCCACTTCCGGTCAATCAGACATATCTGTGCGACTAGAGCAACCCCTTGCAGCGTGTATACAGCGTGCACACGCCTCAATTCCAGCTGTGCCAGGGTGTCCGGTTTATGTCCAACGGCTCTCCCGACGTCCAGCAGCGCCCATCCGCCTGGCAGTACGTCTCCTTCTCATCGCCACGCCGCCGGAGCAGCTCTACTGTTCTGCCCAAGCGTGAGAC
>Ga0265797_10002057_pt1 | contig 34635 bp, 27 predicted proteins | sample P2T30metagenome_FD_192433 | JGI IMG/M metagenome (GOLD analysis project Ga0265797, IMG submission 192433) | Plant litter microbial communities from East Loma Ridge, Irvine, California - P2 T30 | ecosystem: Environmental > Terrestrial > Plant litter > Unclassified | place: USA: California...
AACCACGTGCTGAGCAATACGGTGGGGTGGTTATTTTACCTGGTATACGCGGGTTTTTGGTGGAGCATGCGGCTGCCGGTGCTGGTGACGGCGAGTGGGGCGACGGGGCTGTGGTTTCTGGCCTTGCTGCGGCGCAGCAACTTCCGGGTAGCCTTGCTGGCCGTAGGCTGGTTTGGCCTGCCCCTCGAAAGCCTCTACTACGCGGCCACCGGCCGGGGCTACTGGCTGCTGGTGGCCCTGGGGGCGGGCGTCTTCTTTGCCCTGCTGGAGCTAAGTGCGGCCCAGCCCCGCCGGCCGCGCGCCGCCGCGCTGGCGCTGGTGGGCAGCGGAGTGCTGGGCCTCTACGCCGTGCCCACGCACCTGCTGCTGCTGGTCCCGGCCTATGGCTGGTGGGCCCTGCTGGCGGCCCGCCGCCGGGAGGGGCCAGCCCTGGCCCGGCTGCTGGGGCTGGGCCTGCTCACGGTCGGGGCCACGGTGCTGCTCTACGCGCCGCTGCTGCTGCTCTCGGGCCCCACGCTGCTGCTGCACCACCGCTACATAGCCCCGCTCTCACCCACCCAGTTCTGGCACTACGTAGTGGCCAACGCCCGCCAGCCGTACCAGCTGCCGTGGGGCCTGCTGACGCTGCTGGCCCTGGGCACCCTGTGGGCGCTGGTCCGGCGCGCCCGGGCCGGGCGCCTGCCGGCCGGGCAGGCCCGCCTGGTGTGGCAGCTGGGCCTGCCCAGCGCCTGGCTGCTGCTCACGCCCTACCTGATGGCCGTGGTCCAGCGCTCGTACCCGCCCGAGCGCACGCTGCTCTACAAGGCCCAGTACACCTTCCTGCTGCTGGCGCTGGCCGCCGACTGGGCGCTGCGCCGGGCGGCACCCCCGCGGCGGCGCTGGGTAGCCGGGGGGCTGGTGGTGGCCAGCCTGGCTTTCGGGGGCCTGCAAGCGTGGCGGGTAGCCCGGCAGGAGCAGATGTGGCGCGTGAGCATCGGTGCGCAGCTCGCCCGGCCCGGGGTAGAGTGGCTTAGTCGCCGGCCGCCGGGCCCGGTGCTGGCCCCCGACCCCATGCACGGCTTTTTGCTGCGCTACTACGGGCCGCCGGGCTTCCTGGCCCCGCCGTGGCGCCTAGATGTGCGGCCCCGTCCCGGCGTGCGCTACCGCTACGTGCTCACCGCCCCCGGGGAGCGGCCCGCGGCGCCCGGCCGGGTACCGGCCGGCCCGCCGGCGCTGCGCAACCACAGCTTCGATATATTCGCAAGTTTTTGAGTAAGAATAAAAAGTATAACTGCCCCTTGACTACGAGCCCTGCCCCGCAGAAACGTCCCGCCTGCCCCCCGCCGCCCGCGGGCCCGGCGCCCCCGCCCGCCGGGTTTTACGGGCTGCTGGCGCTGCTGGTCGTGGGGCTGAGCGCGGGCTACGCGGCGCTGGTGCTCTACTCGGCCAGCTGGCCCGAGGCCGCCGCCCTGCGGGCGTACTACGACTGGCAGCCGCGGGCGTACACGGCGGGCGAGTTTGCGAGCCTGCGGTGGGGGCTGGCGTTGCTGGCGACGGGGGCGTTGGGAGTGGCCGCCGGGCTGGGCTACGGGCGCGTGGGCCGGGGGCAGGTGCGGGCGCTGGGGCAGGAGGTGGCGAGTATCGGGCGGGGCCTGGGGGCGGGCTGGCGGGCGTTATCGGTGGGCCAGCGGCGCGGGGCGCTGCTGGCCCTGACGGCCCTGACGGCCCTGCGTACCTACTATAGCCTGGTGCTGACGCCCGCCGACGACGCGGTGTCGTACGAGGTATTTGTGCGGGCGCACTTGCTGGGGGTGAGCGCCGTTTATCCCTTCCCCAACAACCACGTGCTGAGCAATACGGTGGGGTGGTTATTTTACCAGGTATACGCGGGTTTTTGGTGGAGCATGCGGCTGCCGGTGCTGGTGACGGCGAGTGGGGCGACGGGGCTGTGGTTTCTGGCCTTGCTGCGGCGCAGCAACTTCCGGGTGGCCCTGCTGGCCGTGGGCTCGTTCAGTATGTTGCAGCTCAGTTTTTACCACGCCGTAACGGGCCGGGGCTACTGGCTGCTGGTGGCCCTGGGGGCCGTGGGCTTTTTTGCCGTGCTGGAGCTGGGTGAAGAAGCCAAGGCCGGGGCCAGCACGCCCCGGCGGGCGCGGGCGGCCTGGCTGGGCCTGGTAGTAAGCGGGGTGCTGGGGCTCTACACGGTGCCTACGCACGCCTACTTCCTGCTGTCGGCCTACGGCTGGCTGGCCCTGGGCCAGCTGCGCCAGCGGGCGGGGCGGGCGCTAGCCATGACGACGGGGCTGGGCGGGCTCACGCTGCTGGGCGCGGGCCTGCTCTACGCGCCGCTGCTGCTGATTGCCGGGCCCCGGCTGCTGTTCCACAACGACTACGTGCGGGCGCTGGCCCCGGCCGATTTCTGGCGTACCCTGCCCGCCTATCTTTGGCTCAATGAGGGCTGGCTGAGCGGCCACCGCTGGCTGGGCTGCCTGCCGCTGCTGGCCGTGCTGCTGGGCCTGGGGTGGCAGTGGCGCGCCCGGCCAGCCGCGCACCCCAGGCAGTGGCAGCTGGTGGGGCCTAGCCTGTGGTTTCTGGCGGCGCCCTACCTGCTGGTGCTGGTGCAGCGGGTGCAGCCCCCCGAGCGCACCCTGTTTTATAAATCGATGCTGCTGTGCATCCCGGCTGCGCTGCTGGTCGACGGGCTGCTGGCCCGGCGCGCCGCTGGGCCGGGCCAGCGCTGGCTGCCGATGGTGCTGGGGGCCGCCGGGCTCGCCGGGGCCGCCAGCCAGGTAGTGGTGCTGGCCCGCCACAATGTGCAGCAGCAGCGGCAGTGGCAAATCTACCGGCGGCCGATGGCCTGGCTGGCTACCCAGCCCGTAGGCCCGGTGCTGGCTCCCGAGGCGGTGCCCCGGTTTATCCTGCGCTTTTTTGCCCACACCGAGTTTCGGGCCCAGCCCTGGCAGATTGACGAACGGCCCCGGCCCGGCGTGCGCTACCGCTACCTGGCGACGCCGGCGGGGCCTGCCGGGGCGGCGGGGCGGCCCGCCTTCCAGGGGGCGGCCAATATTTTCGTGGTGCCGTAGCCGGCGCTGCTGGCCCGGCCGGGGTTACTACAGACTTCCTAACGCTGCTGAGTGCGGTTTTTGCGTATGCGCTTTCTTATTCGGTGGCAACTGGCGCTGCTGCTCGTCGCGGCGGGCGGGCTGGGCCTGCTCTTTGGGCTAAGCGACTACGCCGGGCTGGCCCGGCGGGTCTTCGCGCCCAGCGTGGGGCCCTATTTCGGTGCCCGCCGCGACTTGCTGGTGGTGGCCCTCACGCCGGCCCGCTACCAGGCGCTGCGCCTGGGGCTGCTCGCCCTGGCGGGTGGCGCGGCCACCCTGCTGGGGCTGACCGGGCGCCGCCCGGGCCCAGCCACCCGCCGGCCCGCTGGCTGGGCCCGGGCGGCGCGGCGCTGGTGGGCGGCGCTGGCCAGCCCCTGGCAAGCCCTCAGCGGGGCCGAGCAGGGGCTGGCGGCGGGGCTGCTGGCGGCCGTGGCCGGGGCGCGGCTCTACTACGCTGCCTGCTACCCCCTCAGCCTGGATGAGCTGGCCTCCTACGATTTTTACGTCTTGCCGGGCGCGGCCGTCACGGCTAGCTACTATCCCTTTCCCAACAACCACCTGCTGGCCAACCTGCTCGTGGGGCTGCTGCCGGGGGCTTCGCCCACGCTGGCGCTGCGGCTGCTGCCCACGCTGGCCGGCCTGCTGACGCTGCCGCTGGTCTACGCGCTGGCCCTGCGGGCTGGGCGCTTTGCCGTGGCGACGCTGGGGCTGGGGCTGTACTGGCTCTCGCCGCTGGGAGTGTACTATGCCGTGGCAGGCCGCGGCTACGCCTGGGCGCTGCTGGCAACGCTGGCCGGGCTTTTTGCCGCGCTGGAGCTGCTGCGGCCGACTGCCGGGCGGGTTACCCGGCAGCTGGCCTGGGCGGTATTTGGGGGGAGTGGGCTGCTGGGCCTCTACGCCGTGCCCACGCATCTGTATGCCCTGCTGGGCCTGGGGCTGGGCTTGCTGGTGGGCTTTGCCCGGCAGCCGGCCCGGCGGCGGGGCCTCTGGCTGGCGCAGCTGGCCGTAGCCACGCTGGGTATTGGGGCCGGGGCGCTGGTGCTGTATCTGCCGGTGGGGGTGGTATCGGGCTGGCCGGCGCTGCTGGCCAATCCCTACGTGGCCCGCCACGCCGGGCCTGAGTTCTGGGCGGGTATCGGCCCGTGGCTGGTGGGCACGGCCACCGAGCTGCTGGGCCAGCGCGGGCTGAGCGCGGCGGCGTTTTGCGGGGTGCTGGGGCTGGCGCCGGTGGCTTTGTGGTGGGGGCGGCTGCCGGGGCCGGCGCGCCGGCTGGGCTGGCTGCTACTGGCGCAGCTGGGGCTGTGGCTGGGGGTGGTGGCGGGGCAGCGGGCCTACCCGCCGGCGCGCACGCTGCTGCCGGTGCTGCTGGCCTTTTTTCTGCTGCTGGCGCTGGTGGGGCAGGCTTTGTGGGGGCGTTGGCAGCTGGGGCGGCCGCGCGCCGGCGCGCCGCTGGGGCCCGCGCCGCGGGCGGCTACCGTGGGGCTGTTGGCCCTGGTTTTGGCGCTGTACGGGGGCTACCGGCTGCGCCGGGAGCAGGCGGTTATCCAGCAGCACACCCGCTGGCAGCGGGACATGCGGCAGGCGTATACCTGGCTGCGGGACCAGCCGTTGCGGCGCATCTGGGTGCTGGCGCGGGCCCAGGCGCTGGTGTGGCAGCACGAGGCGCTGGCGGCCGGCGCGCCGCCCCTGCCGCTGGTGGTGGTCGATGACGTGCCGCCGCGTCCGCCCGGCGCCGTGGGGGAGGTGCAGGTGCTGCCCGCCGGGGTGGGCCCGGGCGGTGCCCCCCGGCCCGTGCGCTACGCCAATGCGGCGGTGGTCATCGTGCCCGTGTCGCCGGCCCAGCCGCTGGTGCGCGAGTGAGGGCCGCTAGGGCCCCTGGGCATCGGGCTGCTAGCCCCGGGCCAGCAGCCCGATGCCCACCACAATGAGCCCCAGCCCCCCGGCCTGGGCCGGCGACAGGCCTTCGCGCAGCACAACCAGGCCCAGCACCGCTGCCAGCAGCACCGAGCCGCCCACTATCACGGGGGTGCCCACCGAGGCCGGCACCCCGCGCTTAAACACCACGAAGGTTAGTATCTCGGCCAGCCCCACGCTCAGTCCGGCCAGCGCGGCCAGCCCCAGGCCGGGGCCCGATACGGTCAGCGGCTGCCCCTGGAGCTTGAGGCGCACCAGCCACGCCGCGCCTAGCCCGGCCGCTACGAGCTGAAGCACCACGGCGCCCACAGCGGGCGGCAGGTGCTCGGCGGCCAGCTTGATGAAAAAGTTATAGCCCGCCAGGCACAGGGCCGTGAGCAGGGCGAGGGGGAGCCAGTTCAGCATGGGAAAAGGGAGGAGTGCAGGCCCAAAGATGGCCCGGCGGCCGTGGTCTTCCGCCGGCTGGGTACTCTGGCCGGTGGGAGCGCTCGCAAAAGAAAAACCCTGACCGTGCTAACAGTCAGGGTAGTAGCGGGGAAGGCTTGTCGGCGTCTTCAGCTGGGGCAGCGGCCTGCTTACCGCAGCTTCTCTTTGAGAATCTCCAGCTCCACGGCCGGAGCAATGCGCTCGTAGAGAATGTTATAGGCGGCCGTGGTGATGGGCATGTTCACCTTGAGCTTGCGGTTGAGCTCGTGGATGCTCTTGACGGCGTAGTAGCCCTCAGCAATCATGTTCATCTCGAGCTGGGCCGACTTGACGGAGTAGCCGCGGCCCACCATGCTCCCGAAGGTTCTATTGCGCGAAAACTGCGAGTAGGCTGTTACCAGCAAATCGCCGAGGTAGGCCGAGGCCGAGAGGTCGCGCGGCTGGGGCGAGATGGCCTGCAAAAAGCGCCGGATTTCCTGCACCGCGTTGCTCACCAGCACGGCCAGGAAGTTGTCGCCGTAGCCCAGGCCGTGGGCAATGCCGCCGGTCAGGGCAATGATGTTTTTCATCACGGCACAGTACTCGATGCCGTCGAGGTCGGCCGCGGGGTGGGCGCTCACGTAGCGGTTGCGCAGCAGCTGGCAAAAGGCCCCGCCCAGGCCGCTCACGTCGGGCGAGCCGATGGTGAGGTAGCTCTGCTTTTCGAGGGCCACTTCCTCGGCGTGGCAGGGCCCGGCTATCACGCCGAGCTGGGCAGCGGGCAGCCGGAAGCGCTCCTGCACGTAGTCGGTGACGAGCACGTTCTTGCCGGGTATCATACCCTTGATGGCCGAGATAACGCCCACCTTGTGGCGCAGCGCGTCGCGGCCCAGCTTGTCGAGCACGGGCTGCACGAAGGCGGCGGGCACGGCCAGCACCAGCCAGTCGGCCTCGGCAATGGCGTCGCTCACGTCGGTGGTGGGGTAGACCAGGTTGCGGTCGAACTGCACGGCCGAGAGGTAGCGCGGGTTGTGGCCGGTGCGCAGCAGGTGCTGCACGTCGTCTTTCGAGCGCAGCCACCAGTCGACGCGGGCGCCGTTTTCGGAGAGGATTTTGGTGAGAGCGGTGGCCCAGGAGCCGCCGCCAAGCATGGCAATTTTTTCCATATAATCGGGCCGGGTAGGGGCGGCCCATCAGCCGGGAGGGAGAGATTGGGGGTGCAAGCTAGAGCCGGGGGCCGCATATTTGCCGAAATTCCCCTTTTGCCATGACCCCAGTTATCGCCGCGACGGCCGCATTCATCGAAGAAAAGTTTAAGGACGAAGGCTCGGGCCACGACTGGCCGCACATCTGGCGGGTGTGGCAGGTGGCGCGCACGCTGGCCGCCGATACGCCCGGTACCGACCTCGACGTGGCCGAGCTGGCTGCCCTGCTGCACGACGTGGCCGACTGGAAGTTTCACGGCGGCGACTACGAGGCCGGCCCCCGCGCCGCCCGCGCCTGGCTGGCCAGCCAGGCGGTGCCCGAGGCCACCATTGAGCGGGTGCAGCAGGTTATCCGCGAGGTGAGCTTCAAGGGCCTGGGCGTCGAAACGCCGGTGAGCAGCCCCGAGGCGGCCGTGGTGCAGGACGCCGACCGGCTCGATGCCATCGGGGCCATTGGCGTGGCCCGGGCCTTTGCCTACGGCGGCCACAAGGGCCGCCCCCTGCACGACCCCGCCGTGGTGCCGGTGACGCACGCCGACTTCGAGCACTACAAGCAGAGTACCGCGCCCACCATCAACCACTTCTACGAGAAGCTGCTGCACCTGAAAGACCGCCTGCATACGCCCGCCGCCCGGCAGATGGCCGCGCGGCGCCACCAGTTTATGGAGGAGTTTCTGGCCCAGTTTCTGGCTGAGTGGGAAGGCCGGGGCTGAGCCGGGCCAACGCAACAGGGCCCCCAGCCGTCAGATGGCCTGCGTGACCAGGGTGAGCTGCCCGATGGTGATGGGCATGCCGTTGGCGCCGGCTGGCACTACCTGCACGTCGAGGCCCGGGTCGAAGCGGCCGGCGGTTACTTCATCCGTGCTGTCAAACACGAACGGGCGTGTAAATCGCCTGGTCTTGGGCATCACCGCATCACCATGCCCGCCATTCCGGGGCTGTCGGGCATGGTGATGCGGCCCCGGAGCAGTTGAGTATCCAGCCCTGAGGGAGTCCAGGCTGGGGCGCTTGCTCCGCACCATCGCCTTCTGGAGCGTGGCCAGGTCGGCCTAGCCTTAAAAAAAGGAGAAAGTCCGCATGCGTAAAAGGAAAGAGTAGCGAAAAAAGAAAGTCGGTCCGGGTCGGGCGGGGCCCTGCTGACCCGGTGACGGGGCCGCTCAAGTATAGCGCTTTGGTAGTTTTTCCTTGATTTTCAGGGTAATACGCGTAGATATACGTGCGCGCTACCCGTGCTTTTACCTGGTGCCCGTTGGTCGGTTCCTGTGCGGGTCCGTTTGGGAGGGGATGTGGACCCAGCCGTTACTTTTGCGGCATGTCTACTTCCCGTCGATTTCTCCCGCAGGCTGTTTTGGGCTTGCTGCTGGCTTTGCTGGCTGGCTGCCGTACCTGCCCCATCGATGCGTGCCACGCCCGCAAGGCCCACTTGCACAACGGGGTGAAGTACCGGGCCCGCCCCATCTGGAAGATGCAGTACCCGGCCATCGGCGAGAAGTATAAGAACCAGCACGACGGCAGCAACAAGCGCAAAAAGAGCGACCATAGCCAGCCCCTCAAGTAAGCCCTGCCGGAGCCGGCCGGTCCTCGATTTCGCTTTCTAACGGGCCTAGGGCCGGTGCGGGGCTAAGTGTCGTAGGGGAGAGGCAAGAAGGGTAAAAGTGCCGTAAACGCTAGGAAAAACGGGTTTTTTGCCGTATCTTGCGCGGGTATCCAGGCGTGAGGGGTTGACCGGGGACGGGTGAGCAGCTGGCTGCCGCCCCCGCGGATTGGCCCGTTAGTGCTTCATTTTTAACTTCCTTACCGGAATGGCCGAAGGCGAAAAAATAATCCCGATTAACATCGAAGACGAGATGCGCGGGGCCTACATCGACTACTCGATGTCGGTTATCATCTCGCGGGCGCTGCCCGACGTGCGCGACGGCCTCAAGCCCGTGCACCGGCGCGTGCTCTACGGCATGAGCGAGCTGGGCGTCTCCTACACCAAGAGCCACAAGAAATCGGCCCGTATCGTGGGCGAGGTGCTGGGTAAGTACCACCCCCACGGCGACAGCAGCGTGTACGACACCATGGTGCGTATGGCCCAGGACTGGAGCCTGCGCTACCCGCTCGTGGATGGGCAGGGTAACTTCGGCTCCATCGACGGCGACTCGCCGGCCGCCATGCGCTACACCGAGGCCCGCCTCAAGCGCTTGTCGGACGAGCTGCTCGGCGACCTCGACAAGGACACGGTGGACTTCCAGCCCAACTTCGATGACTCGCTGGAGGAGCCGAGCGTGCTGCCGGCCAAGTTCCCGAACCTGCTCGTCAACGGCACCAGCGGCATTGCCGTGGGCATGGCCACCAACATGGCGCCCCACAACCTGACCGAAGTCGTGAACGGCATCGTGGCCTACCTCGACAACGAGGACATCACGGTGACGGAATTGATGGAGCACATCACGGCGCCGGACTTCCCCACGGGGGGTATCATCTACGGCTACGAGGGCGTGAAGCAGGCCTTCGAAACCGGCCGGGGCCGCATCGTGATGCGGGCCAAGCACCACTTCGAAACCCTGCCCAGCGGCAAGGAGCAGATTATCGTCACCGAGATTCCCTACCAGGTGAACAAGGCCTCGATGATTGAGAAGACGGCCGCGCTCATCAACGACAAGAAAATCGAGGGCATCGCCGCCTTGCGCGACGAAAGCGACCGCGACGGCATGCGCATCGTGTACGAGCTCAAGCGCGACGCCCTCAACACGGTAGTGCTCAACAACCTGTTCAAGTACACGCAGCTGCAAAGCTCGTTCGGCGTCAACAACGTGGCCCTGGTCAAGGGCCGCCCGATGACGCTGGGCCTGCGCGACCTTATTAAGTACTTCGTCGAGCACCGCGAGGAGGTTATTGTGCGCCGCACGCGCTACGAGCTGGCCGAAGCCCAGAAGCGGGCCCACATCCTGGAGGGGCTGCTCATCGCCCTCGACCACCTCGACGAGGTGATTAAGCTCATCCGCGAGTCGCGCGACCCCGAGGTAGCCCGCATGGGCCTCATCGAGCGCTTTGCCCTGAGCGAAGTGCAGGCCCGCGCTATTCTCGACATGCGCTTGCAGCGCCTCACCGGCCTGGAGCGTGACAAGCTCGTGGCCGAGTTCGACGAGCTCATGCGCCTCATCGACCGGCTCAATACCATCCTGGCCTCGGAAGTGGAGCAACGCGCCCTCATTAAGGCGGAGCTGCTCGACATGCGCGAGCGCTACGGCGATGCCCGGCGCACGAGCATCAACCAGGCGGGCGGCGACTTCTCGATGGAAGACATGATTGCCGATGAGGCGATGGTGATTACCGTCAGCCGCGAGGGCTACATCAAGCGCACTAGCCTCGATGAGTACCGCACGCAGGGGCGGGGAGGAGTGGGGGCCCGCGGGGCCGGCTCCAAGCAGGACGACTTTACGGAGCACCTGTTCGTGGCCACCACCCACGAGTACCTGCTCATCTTCACCGAGCAGGGCCGCATGTTCTGGCTGCGGGCCTACGAAGTGCCCGAAACGGCCAAAACCAGCAAGGGCACGCCGTTGCAAAACCTCATCGACAAGCCCAAGGAAGACGCCGTGCGCTCGGTACTCAACGTGCGCAACCTGCGCTCGCCCGACTACCTGGAGAATACCTTCCTCATGTTCTGCACCGAGCAGGGTACGGTGAAAAAGACCCCGCTCGAAGCGTATTCGCGCCCCCGGGCAGCGGGCATCAACGCCATCACCATCAACGAGGGCGACCGCCTGCTCGACGTGCAGCTGCTCAGCGGCGACTCGCAGGTGATTCTGGCCTCGCGCTCGGGCCGCGCCGTGCGCTTCCCCGAAGACAAAGTGCGCCCCATGGGTCGCACGGCGGCCGGGGTGCGCGGTATCTCCCTCAACGAGGAGGAGCCCGGCGACAAGGTTGTGGGCATGGTGTGCATCGCCGACTCGGGCCAGCAGGAGCTGCTGGTGGTGAGCGACAACGGCTACGGCAAGCGCTCGGCGCTGGATGGCGAAGGCGGCTACCGCATCACCAACCGGGGCGGTAAGGGTGTGCGGGCCATGATGCTGACCGAGAAAACCGGCAAGCTGGTGAGCATCCAGGCCGTGACCGACGCCGATGACCTGATGATTATTAACCGCTCGGGCCTCACCATCCGCCTGAGTATGAGTGAACTGCGTACCATTGGCCGGGCCACGCAGGGTGTGCGCCTGTTCAAGGTAGCGGCTAATGACGAAATATCCTCCGTAGCCAAAGTAGCCGCCGCCGAGGTGGAAGAGCTGGTGGTGGAGGCGGGCCTGGAACTTGCGGCCACCAGCGACGCAGACGCGCAGGCCCGGCCCCTGGCCAGCGGCGACGGGCTAGCCGGCGGGCAGGATGAGTTCCCCGCCGAGGACGACTCGGCGTTGGAAGCAGCTGACGAGCAGGAATAAGTCAGCCAGGTAATAGGAGTGGGGGGTACCGGGCACCGGGGCTCCCCACTTTTTACTGCCCGCTTTAGTCAGTATTCCGTTAACCGCGTGGGCGCCGGTCCGTAAAGCTGGTCTGGCACTCTGTTTGCCGGGTGGGTGTAGTTTTGCCCTCCCAATCATTTCTTTTCCCTTCCCAATGAAAAAAACACTTCTGACGCTCGCCACCACGGCGGCCCTGATGGGTACCGTCGGTCTGGCCACGCCAGCCCTGGCCCAAAGCTCGGCGATTACCAATGCCATCCTGAGCCAAAAAGCTGGTCAGCTCGACAAGGCGCTGGAAAGCATCAACCAAGCCGTTGCCAGCGATAAAACCAAGGACAAGGACAAGCCCAAGGCGTGGTTTACGCGGGGCGAAATCTACTATCAGCTCGTAGACCCCAGCACCCAGGCCCTGTTTGCTAAGTACACGAAAGGTATGCAGCCCGGCGAACCCCTGCAAAAGGCGGCCGAGTCGTATAAGAAAGCCCTGGAACTGGACGGCCCCACTGGGGAGTACGGTAAGCAAGTGCCCGGCCGCTTGCAAAATCTGTATGGCCTGGCCTTCAACGAGGGTGTGAAGAACTACAACGACAAGGATTATGATAAGGCCGTGGCCAGCTACCGGCTGGCTTCGCAGATGAACCCGCAAGACACGACGGCCGTGCTCTACAGCGCCTACGCGCTCTCGGCCAAGCAGGACTACGCCGGGGCCAAGTCGGCCTACAACCAATTGCTGGGCATGGATGCCTATAAAGCCAAGCCGGCGCCGGTAGGGGTGTATACGCAATTGTTGCAAATCGCCCGCCAGGAGAAAAACGACGCCGAGGCTCAAAAGGTGGTGCAGCAAGGTTTAGCCGCCTACCCGAATAACAAAACCTTCCTCATCGAGGACCTCAACCTCTCGATGAGCGGCGGCAACAGCGCCGGGGCACTCGAGAAAATCAATAAGGCTATCGCGGCTGACCCGAACAATTCCAACCTGTACGCGGTGCGGGCCGGTGTCTACGACGCTCAAAAGAAGACGGACCTGGCGCAGGTTGATTATAAGAAGGCCATTGAACTCGACCCGAATAATTTTGATTCGCAGTTCAACATGGGCATTTATAACTTCAATCAGGCGGCGACCCTCTATACCAAGGCCAGTAAGATGGACCTGAAGACGTACCAGCTCAAGGGTAAGCCGCTCGAAGTGCAGGGCAAGAAATACTTTGAAGCTTCGGTACCGTACTTTGAGAAAGCACTGGAACTTCAGCCAAACGATGCCAATACGATGAGCGCGCTGCAAAAAGTTTATTTCCGTTTGGGCCGTAATGCCGACTCGGAAAAAATGGCTGCCCGCCTCCAGGCAATTAAGAAGTAAGTAAGTTCAGCTTGAGTAATTGCCACAAAAAAAATCCTAGCTAGTAAGCTAGGATTTTTTTTGTTTGCGCACCGCGGGAGGAGAGACATTTGCAAGAAGCGAAAAGTGGCTGGCTCAGTTTAACATAATATAAATTATAAGACAAGTATGTAATATGTAAAAAGGCAAAAAGGGTTTTATTAGCTGCAGAGAACTTGACCGATAAAACTTTCGCATTGGGAACTTCTGAGGCAGTGGAAGCTAGTTGAGTCGAACTCCTATGGTCGCGGTAGCGGAAACCCATGACGCCTAGGTGCCGGTGGATTCCGCTTATATATTACATAAAGAAAAAGACCTTGTTACTCCACCCTGCCGAATATCAGTTGACTTTATTAGGTCTTCTCTTGTAATAAGGCTCGGTGCTTGTTCAGCTACCCGTAAGTACTCCGTAGCATTCGGTTGAGGTCTCTTCCCCCTGTTGTAGGTTTCTGCTATCCTTTGAGGATGATTTGCGTAGTAGTATGAAAGCAGCATAAAAGTAGGCTTTATAAATTGAGTATACTGAAGTACAAAAAAGTACAAATAAAATAATAATTTTTGACTTTTTTGTACTTTAGTATACTTAACGTGACTAAAACCTCTTACCTTCACTTTATACTCTCTTTTCACCAACTGTTTTATATGCCAAAACTGATTGACTACCCCCGAACTAGCTACCCTAGCGCCTGGGAAGTAGCTGAAGTAGTAGATGATACGGGGGGCAAATGCGCCCTTGAAACCTGTGCCCGCAAACTTAATCGCAAAGTAAGCGGCTCTTTTAAAGCCATCGTAGGTTCGGCTGTAAAATTCGGCCTACTCACCAGCAAGCGGGAGATACTCACTACTACTACGCTATTTCGCCGCATAAAACACGCTTATGATAAGCAGGAGGAACTGCTGTTTCACCGGGAAGCCTTCTTAACACCGCCGCTGTTTACGCAGCTCTGCCGTAAGTTCCGGTCCCGAGAACTCCCGGTGGCCATGCTCGATGTACTATTAATTCGCGAGTTCGATGTAGAGGAGATAAATGCCCAAAATGTAGCAAAAGCCTTCATCGATGGGGCACGCATGGTCGGCGTTCTAGATGAGCACAACCTCATTGCCGATGTCGACCAGCTAGCGGCCCAGCAACCACCTCGCCGCGAAATTGCCAGCCCGCCCCCAACAGCCAACGTCTTTCGGCAATCACCCCCACGCGCTGAGCGCCCTGACCCGGCAGCGGATGCTAAACCGGCAGAAGAGGATAAGGCCTCACAGCCACTAGCGAGACCGTTGGCTGCTGACACGGAAGCCCCGACCTCCAGCCAACGACCCCGCCTGCCCGCCACTCGGACTGCACCACCCGCAACGAGCGACGCTATTGCCAGTTTATTTGGTCTGGGTGACTCAGCTACACCGCGGCCGGTAGCCCCCTCCCCAATTCAACCCACTAGCCCCCCTGTCCAACCCCAACAAACGGCACCCGTTGCGCAACCAATAAGCCCCAGCGAGACTGATAACCTCATCTTTCGCATTCAGTTAGCCGGCCCGGGAATTAATACCCAACTCGACGTAGTAGATGCAGATGACTTAACCCTGATTCGGGCACTACTTGATAAAATTGAACGCCGACTAAAAAGGTAACCTGAAGTAACGCATTGGGAATCAATAATGATTAAGCTTATTTATTTATTATGTTAAATTAAATGGTCCTGCGTAGAATCGCCCGCCCGTACGCCCATCTTACTGTCGGGGCGCGCAGGCGGGCGATTCTACTGATTCTACTTCTAGTGCTTCTTTTGGCAACCTTAGTCAGGTAGTGGCCGCCGCTGCCCAGCCCCGATAGTCTGATGCCGTTGCCGAAGCACCGCCAGCACTTCGTCGAGCGAGGAATCACTAGCTTGCAGCAGCACCAAAAGGTGATAGAGTAAGTCGGCCGCTTCGCCCGGCAACCCGGCCTTGTTGCCGGCCATCGCATCAATAACGGTTTCGATAGCTTCCTCCCCTACTTTCTGGGCAATGCGGGGCAGGCCTTTTTCAAATAGCCGCACCGTGTAGGAGCCCGGTTCTTCGGCGGGGTACTGCCGGCGACGGGCAATCAGCTGCTCCAGCTCGGCCAGGAATCCTACCGCAGGGGCGGGTAGCGGGCCCAGCCCAGCAGGCAGGTCTTCAAAGCAACTCGTGGTGCCCCGGTGACATGTGGGGCCCGCCGGACGGGCCAGCACCAGCACGGTATCCTGGTCGCAGTCGGCGTGCAGGCTCACTACGTGCAGATAGTTCCCACTAGCTTCGCCCTTGGTCCAGAGACGCTGCTTGGAGCGGGAGAAAAAGGTGACGCGGCCCTCGGCCTGCGTGCGCTGCCAGGCTTCGGCATTGAAGTAGCCCAGCATGAGTACCTGGCCCGTGGCCGCATCCTGCACGATGGCGGGGATGAGCTGGTCGGGCATTTTTTGGAAGTCTAACGTCATTCTAAGGAGTTTGAGGAGCTAGCCAGGCAGGAATAGCCCCGGGGTATTGATGCGATTATCGAGTAGGGCGCTGCCACGGCGCCCTAGCTGGCTTTGGGCTGGAGCAAGTCCCAGAGGTTGCCGTAAAGGTCGGCAAATACGGCCACCGTGGCGTAGCTTTCCTCGCGGGGCGTTTCCTGAAACACCACTCCCCGGGCCACCATCCGGGCGTGGTCGCGCCAAAAATCATCGGTGGTCAGAAACAGAAACACCCGGCCGCCGGCCTGGCAACCCACCTGGCTAAGCTGGGCGGGGCCCTCGGCCCGGGCCAGCAGCAGGGCACTACCCCCCACCGGCCCCGGCGGTGCCACGAGCACCCAGCGCTTGCCGGGGGCCAGCGGCGTATCGGCCACCAGGCGGAAGCCGAGCTTCTCTATATAAAAGGCCAGAGCCTCGTCGTAGTCACGAACCAGCAGGGCTACGTGAGCGAGTTGTTGCTGCATAAGATAGGAAAACGCAAGTAACGGCGGACGCCGCCTACCCTACCGGGCGCATGGCCACCCCCTCGGCCAGCAGGTAGTTTTTAAGGCCGGCCACCGATAAGTCGCCGAAGTGAAAGACGCTGGCCGCCAGCGCCGCATCGGCCCCGCCAGGAAGCAGCACGTCGCGAAAGTGCGGGGCCGCCCCCGCCCCACCCGAGGCAATCACCGGCACGCCCACGGCGGCGGCCACGCCGCAGGTCAGCCCCAGGGCGTAGCCGTCGCGGGTGCCGTCGTGGCTCATGGAGGTAAGGAGGATTTCGCCCGCCCCGCGCTCGGCCGCCTCGCGGCACCAGGCGATGGCCTCGCGGCCGGCGGGCTGGCGGCCCCCGTGCGTGAAGACTTCCCAGGCCTCATCGGCGGGGCGCGCGGCGGCTTCGTTGGTCTGGCGGGCATCCACGGCCACCACGATGGCCTGCGAGCCGAAGCGGCGGGCCAGCTCGTCGATAAGGCCGGGCGCGCGCAGCACCGAGGAGTTGAGGCTGACCTTGTCGGCCCCGTTCAGCAGCAGGGCCTCCACGTCGGCCACAGCCCCGATACCCCCGCCCACGGTGAAGGGTATGTTGACCTCGCGGGCCACGTGGCGGACTAGCTCGATGAGAGTGCGGCGCTTCTCCACGGTGGCCGTGATGTCGAGCAGCACCAGCTCGTCGATGCCCTCCTGGGCGTAGCGAGCGGCCAGGGCCACGGGGTCACCGGCGTCGCGCAGGTTGATAAAGTTGGTGCCCTTGACGGTGCGGCCGTTCTGCACATCGAGGCAGGCAATGAGGCGTTTGGTAAGCATGGGAAGGTAAATGAGCGGAAACTAACAGGCTTTCCTACGCCCGCCGGGCGCGGTCAAGCAGGCGGAGCACCAGGTCTTTTTGGAAGGCACGAAAGGCCGGGTTGCCCGTGGCATTGGCAAAAATGAGGACGCCCGTCTGGTGCGCCAAATCCAGGCAAACAACCGAATCCGCACCCGGGTCGCCGCCGCTGTGGCTGGCGAGCGGGGTGCCGTTCACCTCACGCCGCAGCCAGATGAGCGCTTGCTGAATGCTGCGGTTGCCGGGCACCACCACAATGGCCGGCTGCGGGGCCACGAAGGCCTGGAGCGTGGCCGCTTGCAGGTACTGGTGCCCCCGGCGCGCGCCAGCATTCGTGCATACTTCCAGCAGGCGGGCAAAGTCGCGCGCCGAGCTGCGCAGCGAGCCGGCGGGCCAGTCGGGGTAGCCCGTCGGCGGCAGCTCCCGCAGTTGCCCGTCGGCCCACTGGTAGGGTTTGGCCAGGTGCTCGGGACGGCTATCGGCCAGCTTCCAGGCCGTGTGTTGCATCCCCAACGGCTGAAACAGGCGCTGCCGGGTCAGCTGCTCCAGCGAGTCGGGCCCCACCCGGCCAGCCAGGTAGCCCAGCAGGGCAATGGCCACGTTACTGTACTGCCACTGCTGGCCCGGCGGCGGGGCAGCATAGCATTCCGCCGCCGCGTACCACTGCCCGCCCGGCGTCAGGTAGCCCACCAGAAAGTCGCGCAGCGACAAGGTGGGGTCGACGGCCACGCTAAAGGCGGCCGTGTTGCCGTAGCGCGCATCCGAAATGCCGGAGGTGTGCGTAAACAGCTGCCGAAACGTAATCGGCACCTCGGGAAACTGTGGGTGCCGCACCGCAAAATCCAGGTAGGGCCCGATGGGCTCATCGAGCCGGTATTTATGTTGGTCGAGCAGCAGCAGCAGGGCGCTGCCCGTCACCACTTTGCTAACCGAAGCAATGTGAAAGGCCGTATCCGGCGTCACCGGCCGGGCCGCCGCCACATCGGCCAGGCCGTAGCCGGCCGTGAATACCGTGCGCCCCGCCCGTACCATCGCCACGCTCAAGCCGGGGGTGTGCGTCTGGGCTAAGCCCTGCTGCACAAACGTGGCCAATTCCTGCTCCCACCGCTGGGCGCCCGGCCGCCGGGCCCACCCGGCCGACGTGACGAGCAGGGATGCCCCTACTTGTAATATTTCGCGACGGTTCATGAACGTAGTATAGTCGACAGACAGCCTGTGCCTGGAAAACGCTGCGGCGCGGGCTTTGCTTAGGTGAGCCTTTACACGCCCGACAAATCAGAAAAATTGACTTACTTACTGCGCCAACTCAGCGCGCAGCTGCTGCTCCGTAATGGTACCCTCGTAAATAGCCTTGCCTATGATGGCCCCGGCCATCCCAATCGCCCGCATGGCGGCCACGTCGGCCACCGTCGTAACGCCCCCGCTGGCCACGAACTGTGCCGACGGGAACTGCTGCCGCAGGGCGGTATACGTATCGGTGGCCGGGCCTTGCAGCTGCCCGTCGCGGCTGACGTCGGTGCAGATGAAGGTGGTGGCCCCGGCCGCCAGGTAGGCCTCAATAAAGCCGGTCAGGGTATCATCCGACTGCTCAGTCCAGGCGCTCACGGCAATGTGCTCGCCCTTAAAATCGGCCCCGATAATGATACGCGCCGCCCCGAAGCGGGCCAGCCACTCCCCCACCAGCGCCGGCTCGCGGGCCGCAATGCTGCCCGCCGTGAGCTGCGCCGCCCCGGCCGCAAACGCCGCCTCAGCCGCCGCCGTCGTTTGGATGCCCCCCCCGAAATCGATGTGCAGTCCCGTGTGCCGGGCTAAGCGCTCGAGCACCGGTAACTGACGGGGCTCACGGGCGCGGGCCCCGTCGAGGTCTACCAGGTGCAGACGGGTGGCGCCCAGCTGCTCGAAGTATTGGGCCTGGGCCAGCGGGTCGGCACTATAGGTTGTCTGGCGGGCAAAGTCGCCGCCGGTCAGGCGCACGCACGAGCCGGCAATCAAGTCAATGGCGGGAATTATATCCATTTGAAAAATATGTCGGTGCGAACCCTGCGGCCCACGCTTGCACCATTTGTTAAACACTAAGTAAGGTCGGCCGTGAGGAAGTTTTTCAGAATCTGCTCGCCCACCGGGCCGCTCTTCTCCACGTGAAACTGCACACCGTAGAAGTTGCGGTAGCGCACCCCGGCGCTGAACGGCACCCCGGCCGGGTAGCTGGCCTGGGCAATGGTGTAGGCACCCACCGGCGCATAGTAGCTGTGCACGAAGTACACGTAGTCGGCGGCCGTAGGCAGCAAGGCCGGGGCGGGCACCGGCTGGTTCGAGGCCGACTGGGAGTTCATGCCGGCTGAGCCACCCAGGCCCGTGAAGAGTGGCGTTTGCAGGTCGTGCAGGTTGTTCCACCCCATGTGAGGCACCTTGTGCGCGGCATCGGGCGGCGTGAAGCGCACCACGTCGAAGGGCAGCATCCCCAGCAGCTCGGTGCCGCCGGCCGGGCCTTCCTGGCTGTGGCGGCCCAGCAGCTGCATGCCCAGGCAAATGCCCAGAAACGGCTGCGTGAGCGTGGGCAGCACCTTATCCAGCCCGGCCGCTCGCAACGACTGCATGGCCGAGCTGGCCTCCCCCTCACCGGGAAACAGCACCCGGTCGGCCGCCCGGATAACGGCGGGGTCGGCCGTGAGCGTGGCCTGCATCCCCAGCCGCTCCAGCGCGAAAAGCACTGACTGCACGTTGCCGCCCTGGTAGTCAATAACGGCGATGTTCATGTTAAAACATTTGGTTAATCGGGCACTTTATCCAAGTTTACCCAAATGATAAATACAGTTACCGGTGAGCTTACAGAATTCCTTTCGTACTGGGAATCACGTGCTGACCGGCCGGGTCGCGCACCAGGGCCAGCTTAATGGACTTAGCTACGGCTTTGAAAATCGCCTCGATTTTATGATGCTCGTTGTCACCCTCGCATTTAATGTTCAGGTTGCAGCGGGCCGCGTCGGAGAAGCTTTTGAAGAAATGGTAAAACAGCTCGGTGGGCACGTCGCCCACCCGCTCGCGCCGGAAATCGGCGGCCCACACCAGCCAGGGCCGGCCCGAGAAGTCGATGGCCGCCTGGGCCAGCGCGTCGTCCATGGGCAGCAGGAAGCCGTAGCGGTTTACCCCGCGCTTATCGCCGAGCGCCTCGTTGTAGGCCGCCCCGATGGCAATGGCCGTATCCTCCACGGTGTGGTGCTCGTCGATGTGCAAATCGCCGTGGGTGCGCACGTAGAGGTCGCAGCCGCTGTGCTTACCCAATTGGTCGAGCATGTGGTCAAAGAAACCCAGCCCGGTTTGACAGTCGGTGTGGCCAGTGCCATCGAGGTTGAGAATAATCTCGATGCGCGTCTCGTTGGTGTTGCGCATCACGTGGGCTTTGCGCGGCGGGCGGCGCAGGTGCTCGTATACCCGGGCCCAGTCGGTGGTGCTGAGCGCGGCCCGCTCGTCGGCGTCGGCGTGCAGCAGGATGGCCTGGCAGCCCAGGTTCTCTGCCAGCTGCACATCGGTGCTGCGGTCGCCGATGACGTAGGAGTGCTTCAGGTCGTAGCCGTTGGCCGGGTCGAGGTAACGGGTAAGCAGCGCCGTGCCCGGCTTGCGCGTCGGGGCCGGGGTGTGGCCGAAGCTGCGGTCAATAAGTATATCAGCAAACTCGACCCCCTCCCCTTTCAGGATGTCCAGCATTTTTTGCTGGTAGGGCCAGAAGGTATCCTCGGGGTAGCTCTCGCTGCCGAGGCCGTCCTGGTTGGTGACCATTACGAACTCGTACTCGCCGTCGCGGGCCAGCTGGGCCAGGGCCGTGATGGCGCCGGGCACGAAGTCGAATTTATGCCAGGCATCAATCTGGTAGTCGGTCGGCGGCTCGATGAGGATGGTACCGTCGCGGTCGATGAAGAGAACCTTTTTCATGAAATGTTTTGGGGAATTACTCCGCTATAAGAATGCAGTCTATCCAGCCACCTCAAACTCCCGCAGCGCAGCCACCAGCGCATCATTTTCAACCGCCGCCCCCACGGTCAGGCGCAAGGTGCCGGCGCAGGCGACCTGGCTGGGCCGGCGCACCACGATGCCCCGCTCTAGCAGGTGCCGGTACACCGCGCCCGCGTCGGGCACGAAGCGGGTGAGCAGGAAATTGGCGTCGGACGGGAAGATGTGGTCCACGATGGGCAGCTCCGCTAGCGCAGCCTGTAGCGTTTCGCGGCCTTGGAGCAGTTCCTGACGCATGGCCTCGAAGCGGCCGGTATCGGCGAGCGCAGCCAGGGCCAGGCGCTGGGTATTCTCCGACACGTTATAAGGCATCTTGATGCGGTTGAGGTAGGCTATTACCGCCGGTGAGGCGAAGGCCATGCCCAGCCGGATGCCCGCCAGGCCCCAGGCTTTGGAGAAGGTTTGCAACACCACCAGGTTCTCGAACTCGGCCAGCCGCGTAATCCAGCTAGGCTGGTCGGCGAAGTCGCCGTAGGCCTCATCCACCACTACCAGCCCGGCGAAGCCGCGCAGCACCTGCTCGATGGCGGCGGGGCGCAGCAAATTACCGGTCGGGTTGTTAGGCGAGCATAGGAACACGATTTTCGCTTTGGAAGCAATAAGGCGGGCAATGCCCTCATCGCTGAGCTGGTAGTCGGCATCCAGTTCCACGCGCTCCAGCGCTACGTCGTTGAGCGCGGCGGCCACTTCGTACATGCCGAAGGTGGGCGGCGTGCTCAGGATGCTGTCCTGGCCGGGCCGGGCCAGCAGGCGCACCAGCAGGTCAATTACCTCGTCCGAGCCGTTGCTGAGGAAGACCTGCTCGGGGGCCACACCCTTCAACTGGGCCAGGGCCTGCTTCACGGCCCGCTGGTGCGGATCGGGGTAGCGGTTGAACTCGGCAGGGCCGGCGCTGCCCAGGCTGTTCTCGTTGGCATCGAGCATCACGCGGGCTTCGCCCTGGAACTCGTCGCGGGCCGAGGAATACGGCTTCATCACCCGCACGTTGGGGCGAATCAGCGAATCTAAATCAAACATGACCGCAGATTTAACGGATTTAACGGATTTCGCAGATACGCTTGGCTGCGCCAAGCTGACTACGCTTGTTTTTTTGGCTTTGGGGCTAGCCTTGCAGGTACTGGCGGCGCAGGGCTACGGCGTGGGCGTGGGCGTGGAGGCCTTCGGCCTCGGCCATTGGCTCTACTACCGGGGCCAGGGCCAGCAGGCCGGCGGGGGCTAGCTGCTGGTAGGTAATTTTTTTGTAGAACGAATCGAGCGAGACGCCGCTGTAGGCCCGCGCGTAGCCGCCGGTGGGCAGCGTGTGGTTGGTGCCCGAGGCGTAGTCGCCCACCGCCTCCGGGGTGAGGTGGCCCATGAACACCGAGCCGGCGTTGTAGATGTCGGCGGCTAGCTCCTCAGGCGCAGCCACGGCCAGGATAAGGTGCTCGGGGGCGTACTGGTTGCTGAATTCGAGCATCGTGGGCACGTCGGGCAGCAGGATGGCGCGGCTTTCGGCCAGGGCCTGGCGCGCGATTTCGGCGCGGGGCAGCAGCGGCAGCTGGCGCGCCAGCTCGGCTACTACGCCGGTCAGAGTTTCCTCCGAATCGGTGAGCAAGACCACCTGCGAGTCGGGGCCGTGCTCAGCCTGCGAGAGCAGGTCGGCGGCTACAAAGGCGGGATTGGCGCTGGCGTCGGCGATGACGAGCACTTCGCTCGGGCCGGCGGGCATGTCGATGGCTACCCCGCGCTGGGCGGCCAGCTGCTTGGCGGCCGTTACGTAGCGGTTGCCGGGACCGAAAATCTTATCCACGGCCGGCACCGAGGCGGTACCCACGGTGAGCGCGGCCACGGCCTGCGCCCCGCCGGCTTTGATAATGGTCGTGAGGCCCAACTCCTGCGCGGCGAAAAGAATGGCCGGCGCTATCGCGCCAGTGCCCCGGCCTGGCGGCGTGCACAGCACAATTTCGCGGCAGCCCGCCAGCTTGGCCGGGATGCCCAGCATTAATAAGGTAGAGAATAACGGGGCTGAGCCACCAGGCACGTACAGGCCCACGCGCGGCACGGCCACGCTGCGGCGCCAGCAGCGCACGCCGGGCATGGTTTCGACTTCGGCCTCCACGGCGGCGGGGCGCTGGGCGGCGTGAAACGTCGTGATATTCTGAATGGCCTGGCGAATGGCGGCTTGCAAGGCAGCGGGCACCTGGGCGGCACCTTCGGCCAGCTCCTCGGCGCTCACGCGCAGGCTGCCCAGGTCGGACGCGCCGTCGAGCTGAGCGGCGTACTGGCGCAGGGCCTCGTCGCCGCGCCGGGCCACGTCGTCGAAAATCTCGCCGGCGCGGGCCAGCACCGTGGCGTTGCTGTCGGCCAGCGGGCGCTGCTGAAGCGCCGGCCACTGGCTAGGGTCGGGAGTGCGAAAAATCTGCATCTGACTTCTGACTAAGGCTGGGCGCTTACGAAATGCGCTTTTCGATGGGCAGCACTAGGATGCCTTCGGCCCCAATGGCTTGCAGCTCACCGGCCAGTTGCCAGAAGGCATCTTCCTGCACCACCGACTGCACCGATACCCAGCCTTCCTCGGCCAGCGGCGTCACGGTGGGCGACTTGATGCCCGGCAGCAGCGCCTTCACCGCGTCGAGGGCGGCCAGCGGGGCGTTGAGCACGATGTACTTCGAGCGCTGGGCCCGGCGCACGGCCTGCATGCGGAAGCGCAGCTGGTCAAGCAGCTCCTGCTTCTCGGGGCTTAGGTTGGGGGCGGCGATGAGCACGGCCTCCGAGCGGAAGATGGTTTCGACCTCACGCAGGCCATTGCCCAGCAGCGTGGAGCCGCTGCTCACGATGTCGCAGATGGCCTCAGCCAGCCCGATGCTGGGCGCAATCTCCACCGAGCCGCTGATGGTGTGCAGGTGGGCCCGCACGCCCTGGCCAGCCAGGTAGTCGCCCAGCAGCTTGGGATACGAGGTGGCGATGTTCTTGCCCTCCAGGTCGGCGGCCGAAGTGTACTCGGCCCCGCGCGGCACGGCCAGACTCAGACGGCACTTGCTGAAGCCCAGGGCTTCGACTTCGAGGGCGGCGCCGCCGGCTTCCACCAGCACGTTCTGGCCCACGATGCCCAGGTCGGCCACGCCGTCCTGCACGTAGCCGGGAATATCGTCGTCGCGCAGGTAAAGGATTTCGAGGGGGAAATTGCTGGCCTCGACCTTGAGCTTATAGGACGACGAGACGAAGCTGATGCCGCACTCGCGGATGAGTTGCAGCGAGTCCTCCGAGAGGCGGCCGGACTTTTGAATGGCTAAACGAAGCATGAGAAAGAAAGTGCCGCCGCCCCGGTTGCGGGCGGGCAGCGAAACTGGACGAAACCCCGGCGGCCGCTGGCCGCTGGAAAGCTCTTCCGTAAATACCCAAACGAGAGAAAAGTTATGGTCCGGCCCGGGCCGGGCGGTGGTGGAGACGCGAGCGGCTGGCACCAGGAGGCTACAGCGTAGCGGCCAGCCCGGTTGCCCGGTCTCCTACAGATGGTGGTGGTGATGCTGCGGCGCGGCACCGAGCGGCTGCGTGGCCCGCCAGGCAGCCGCCAGCCCCGAAACGGGGGCGAGCAGCGCGGGGCTGAGGGCGGACGTAAAGCAGCGGGCGGGGGTCATCTTGGGGCAAAGGTAGGCAGCGGCGCCGAAATCCAAGGGCTCTTACGCAAAAACGGCCCGGCCGGCTACTTCCCCCCCATTTAGCAGCAAGATATAGGCCTGGCAAGCCCGACAAGCTACGCCGTACGCCGCGTTTTACCCGGCCGGGTGGGCGCTCCTCCCTCCTACCACAGCAGCGATGGCCGCCGCCGCCGGCTGCGGATAAAAATAATGGGCGAAGTGGTCGCCGGGTAGCTCTACGTACGGCTCGTCGGGCGGGCGCACCACGGTGTCGGTGCGCGAATGCAGGCGCAGCTCGGGCTGGACGGTAAGCGGCGGCACCGGCGCAAATAACACTTGCAGCTGCTGGTACACGTAGCGCCGGCGGAAACGGCCCATGCCATCCACAAACTGCCCGTGGAGTGCCCGCGACTCGTCGTAGCGGTAGCGGCGCTTGAAATACTGGTTGATGTAGCGATTCTGAACCAACCCCGTAAGGGCGACGAGCCCCAGCCAGCGCGGGCTGCGAATGGCCGACACGATTTTGGCCTGGTCAGTAAAAGAGCTGAGCAGGATGGCCGTGGCCCCGGTTTGCTGCTTGAGGTGGGCGGCAATCCAGCCGCCCATCGAGTGGCCGATGAGCACGTCGGCGGGGCCGATATGGTGGCGGGCCGTCAGGTACTGGGCCAGCGCCACCACGGTGGGCCGGCCGGCGGGGCGCCAGTGGGCAAACTCTTCTTCCAGCTCGAGGCGCAGCACCTGCCCAAAGGCGGGCAACAGCGGCAGCAGCGTGGCAAAAATGGTCTGGTCTTCGGTGTAGCCGGGGAGCAGAATCAGGCGGGATGGGTAACTCATTTCAAACGGCCAGCGTATATTTGACGTGCTGGCAAGTGGCCGGCCAAAACAAAGGCCGCACCTCGCGGCACGGCCTTTGCCTTTTAGTGTAGCCAGTGGGCCACCGCCGAGGCGGCCGTTCCGCTGGCTAGCACTCCAACAAGCCAGCGTACCAGCTTGTTGGACATGCGGAGCTTGAACAGCAATTCAAACTCCGACTTCGCGCTGTCCTTTTTCATCTTGCTCAGAAGTAAAGGGTTGTGCGAAAACCCCCACACTTCTCGAAGCCCGGTCTGTTCCTAGCAGCCGGGCTTCTCTGTTTTCACAAGAGGAGCCGTTGGGCTGGGGGACGTACCTAACGCGAGGTGCCGCAAAGATACCCCGGCCCTACTAAACGCTGGTTTAAGGGCCTTTTTAGCGCCCCAGGCCGAATAAGGTAACGAGCACGACGGCGGCTAACAGCACCCGCTCCACCCAACTCAACTGGCCCAGCCACCGGCCGGCGGCACGGGCTTACCCACGCGGCGCGGCCCCATCCACTTCCTCAGCCTAGTAAGCGCTACCGCCAGCCCCGCACCCACCAGGGCGCTCACCAACAGCGACTGGCCGAACTGCGCGGCCCAATAGGCATCATTCCAAAGCAGTAACGGGCGCATGGTGGCAGGGGGCTGATAAATCGTTAGAACCGGGCGATGGCCCGCAGATTGAGCAGGCGCTGCGAGAGGTAGCTGGGCACGGCGTAGGTGCGGCCGTTCACGTCCTGCAGGTAGCTGTAGCCGGCCACGTTATTGGCCCCCAGGATGTTGAGAATTTCCAGGCTCAGCCACAGGCTTTCGAGCGAGGCGAGGTGGGCTTTGGGGGTGGTGCGCAAACTCACGACCTTGGAGAAGCCGATGTCTACGCGCTGGTAGGCGCTGGTCAGGGCGTTGTCGCCGCGGTACTGGGGCAGGCCGGGCGGGCTGAAGGGCAGGCCGGTGCCGTAAACGAGGTTCACGTAGCCGCGCACCGAGGGGTTGTCGGGCAGGTGGTCCTGGAAGAAGATGCTGGCCGTGAGGCGCTGGTCTTGGGGCCGGCGGATGTAGCCCAGTGGCTGCACGCCGGTGCGCTGGCCGTCGGCGTTGAAGGTGGTGACGGTGTCGCCGGCGATGTCTTCCTTGGTGGAAAGCAAGCCCAGGCTCAGCCACGACTCCACACCCTTGACGAACTCGCCGCTCAGGCGCGTTTCCAGGCCGGCGGCGTAGGCGGTGGCACTGTTTTTGGCGGCGTAGCGCAGGCGCACGTTGTCGATTTCGTAGGGCACCACGTCGGTGAGGTACTTGTAGTAGGCCTCCGTGTTGAGCCGGAACGGGCGGTTCATCAGGTGCACCTGCACCTCGCGGCCCACCACGAAATGCAGCGACTTCTGGGCGCGCAGCTCGGGGTTGAGCTGGCCCTGCTGGGCGCCGGGCAGGCCGGTGGCGTTGCGCAGCTCGCGGTAAAAGGGCGGCTGGGCGTAGAGGCCGGCCGCCAGCTTCCATACCCGCTCGGGATGGCGGCGGTCGCGGGCGGCAAACTGCACCCGCGGGCTGATGACGAACTGCTTATTGACCGACCAATAGTGCCCGCGCACGCCGTAGGTGAGGGTTTTGAGGGTGTCGATTTGCCAGGTGTGCTGGGCGTAGCCCTGGGTGCGCTGGCTTTCGAGGGTAAGGTCGGCGGTGAGGCGGGTGCGGCGGGCGTCGGGCACGTAGTCGGCCGAGTCGGCGAAGCTGTACTCGTCGAGCTGGTCGTGGATGACTTCGCGGCCCGTTTTGATACCCCAGCGCAGCTGGTGCGGGCCGGCGGGGTCGCCGCCGGGGTTCCAGCGGCCGCGCAGCTCGGCGGTGTAGAGGCGGGCGGTGAGGTCGTTGCGCGAATGGTTGAACGAGGAGCCGATATTGCGCTCGCGCACCGGCTGGTTGAAGTCGGGGGAGCTGGGGTCGCGGTTAACGTCGGCGAAGGTGTAGGCCGCCTCCACGTCGCGAAACTCAAACTCGCGGGTGGTCAGGGCCGAAGCCAGCAGCTCGACTTGCAGGCCGGGGTGAAAATTGTGCTTGAAATCGAGCCCGCCCTGGTACGTGTCGTACTGCATGCGCTCGCGGCCCGCGTAGTAGATGTTGACGCGGGCAAACTGGTTGAGGGCCGTGGAGAACGTCACCTGCCCGCTCACCGGCACGAAGCGAAAGTCGTTGTGGGCCACCACGCCTAGAATGCCGAGGCTGGTTTTCTGCAAGTCACCGCCCTTCTTGCCCAGCCCGATGTTCACGTACGCCTGCCCGTCGTAGAAGGTCGGGTTGTACTGGCCCTGGTTTTGCCGCAGGGCGTTGAACACGTACTGCGCATTTTTGTAGCGCACGCCGGCCAGGTAGCTCACCCGGCCGTTGGCCGAGCGCGCCTCGGCGTGGGCCGCGCCGCCCACGAGGCTGGCCGTGGCCGAAGCCGCGAATTTGGCGGGCTCCTTGTACTGAATGTCGAGCACCGAGGAGAGCTTGTCGCCGTACTTGGGCTGCCAGCCGCCGGTACTGAAATCGACCTTCTGCACGAGGTCGGGGTTGATGAAGCTCAGGCCCTCCTGCTGGGCTTGGGTGACGAGGAAGGGCCGGTACACCTCGAAGCCGTTGACGTAGAGCAGGTTTTCGTCGTAGTTGCCGCCGCGCACGTTGTAGGTGCTCGTCAGCTCATTGTTGCTCACCACGCCGGGCAGCGTCTTGAGAATAGCGTTGAAATCCCCGAAGGGCGAGGGCAGCACCTTGGCCGTTTGGGGGTCGAGCTGCACGAGGCTGGCCTGCTCGCGCTGGTCGGTAGTGGCGGCGCGGGCTCGCACCGTGACGCCGCCCAGGGCGCGGGCATCGGCGAGCAGCGTGAGGCGCAGGGGCTGGCCAGCCGCCTCGGGCAGGCGCAGCGGCAGGCGCAGGGGCTGGTAGCCCAGGCGGCGGGCCACCAGCACGGCGGGGCCGCTCACGGGCCGCAGCAGGCGCAGCGTGAACTCGCCCTGGGCGTTGGTGGTGGCGCCGCCGGGCTGGCCTTCGAGGGCTACTACTACCAGCTCCAGGGGCTGGCCCTGGGCATCGCGCACGGTGCCGCTGAGCGCGGCGGTTTGGGCGGGGGCCGACTGGCGCGGCGCCGCGAGGGCCCGCGCCGGGCTAGCCGCCGGCAGCAGCAAGACAAGTAAAAAAGGTAGAGGCTTCAACGCAGAGGCGGCAGAAAAATAGGTTCGTAAAGCTACGCAAGGGCCAGCCGCCCCGCGGCCGGCCCTTGTCTAACTCCGCCAACTGGCCCGGGCGTATGCGGGCGGGCTGATTTTAACCGCCGCCTTACGCCGCGTCCGGCTCCGACCCTGCCTCGCGCAGCAGCTGGCGCAGGCCGGCCAGGGTAGCCACCGGGCCGCCGGGCGACTTAAACACGAAGCTGCCGGCCACCAGCACGTCGGCCCCGGCCTGCACCAGGGCGGCGGCGTTGGCCTGGCTCACGCCGCCATCGACCTCGATGAGGGCCCCGGAGCTGCTGTCGAGCAGCAGCTCTTTTACCTCGGCCACCTTTTGCAGGGTGTGCGGAATGAAGGTTTGACCGCCGAAGCCGGGGTTGACGGACATGACCAGCACTAGGTCGAGGTCGGCGGCAATGTCTTGCAGGAAGCTGGCGGGCGTGGCGGGGTTGAGGGCCACGCCGGCGGTGCAGCCCAGGCTTTTGATTTGCTCCACCACGCGGTGCAGGTGCGGGCAGGCCTCGTAATGTACGGTGATGTGGTTGGCGCCCGCGTCGCGGAAGGCGGCCAGGTAATCCTGGGGGCGCTCTATCATCAGGTGCACGTCGATGGGCTGCTTGGCGTGGGGGCGCAGGGCTTCGAGGATGGGCAGGCCGAAGGAGATGTTGGGCACGAAGCGGCCGTCCATCACGTCGAAGTGCAGCCAATCGGCCTCGGCGGTGGCCAGCAGCTCGGCGGTAGCCTGGATGTTGGCCAGGTCGCTGGCTAGTAAGGACGGGGCCAGCAGGGGCGCGCGGCGGGTAGCGGGGAGGAGGTGGCTCATTAAGGCAAAAGTACGGGGGCCGCCGGGCACCCGGGGCCGCTTAGCCCACCGCGTGGCCCAGGGCGAGGCAGCCGTTCATCAGGCAGTGCACCACCACGGCCACCCACACGGAGCCCGTGCGCTCGCGCACCCAGAGGAAAAAGGAGCCCATCGCCAGCTGAAAGAGCACGGTGCCCAGCGGGAAGTGCGCGGGCGACCACCATTCCCGCACATAAAACCAAAAGTCAGTGCCAAAACCCAGGCTGAACAGGCGCGCCGGGAACCCCAGCCCGTGCCCCAGCGTGAAAAGCAACACCCCCACCACGCCGCCCCAACTCGTGTGCGTACCGGGCAGCGGGAGCGTGCGCGCCAGCCCGGGTGCCAGCAAGCCGAGCAGCGCACCCCGGTAAAAAAGCTCCTCGTCCAGCCCCGGCAGGGTGAGGTAGTAGAGCTGCTGGCCAGCCGTGAGGGGCATAAAGGCGTGGCGCGAGAAATAGGCTTCCCCCAGCAGGACGGCGGCGACCACCAGCACGGCGGGCAATACCGCCCGCACCGTACCAGGGGCCGGCCTACGCAGGCCGGCAGCGGCCGGCGTAGTGCGCCGCAGCGCGTACACCCACCCCAGGGAGCACAGCACCCCCACGGCTTTGCCAACCCAGTTTACCGGGGTTTGCCACGCTACTTCGCGGAGCCAGTCTATGGATTGCAGGCCCAGCCAATAGGCCCACACCGTCCACGGGGGCACCAGCAAGAGCGAGTAAACGTGCACCACGCAGGCCAGCGCGGCCCAGCCCAGCAGCCGGGGCGCCGCCCGCCACGGCCCCAGGCACAGGCCAACGCATATCCCCGCCCACAACAAGCCCCAGCAGAGAACAACAGCCCAGGTAGAAATCGGCATAATTAAGACAGGGCGAAAAGTGCCGGGCAAAACGACGGCCAGGCTACAATAATATAGCACCTCTACCACCGCCCCAAGCGGTGGGCTACGCCCCTACTTACCCGTCACCTTAAACTCGGTGCGGCGGTTGAGCTGGCGGCCGCCGGCAGTGGTGTTCGGGGCCACGGGACGGGTGTCGCCGTAGCCGGCGGCCGCCAGGCGGGCGGCCGCGATGCCGTGCTGGGTGAGATAACTCACCACGGCCTGGGCGCGGCGCTGGCTCAGGTCCTGGTTGGCGGCGGGCTTGCCCACGTTGTCGGTGTGGCCAGCCATTTCGAGCCGGAGGGCGGGCTGGTCGGTGAGTAATTTGAGCAGGCGCTCGAGCTCGGCGGTGCTTTCGGGGCGCAGGGTGGCCTTGCCGGTGTCGAAGAAAATATTGTTGAGCACAATTACCACGCCCACTTCCAGCTTCTTGAGCGGGACGTCCTTCACCACCTCGGCGTAGGCGGCGTCGGCGGGCAGGTCGAAGTTTTCGGAGTGGAATAAATAACCCTCCTGCCGCACCACGATGCCGTAGTTCAGGCCCGAGGGCAAGCTCACGAGGTACTTGCCGGAGGTGGCGTTGCTGTGGAAAGTGGCGATGCTCTGGCCGGTTTTATTATCGATGAGGTCGATAGTGGCCTCCAGCGGCTGGTGGGTGGCGTCGTCGGTAACGGTGCCCTTGAGGATGGTGACCTGGGCGGTGGCCACGGCCACCGGCGGGGCCAGCAGCGTTTGGGGCTGGGGCGCCAGGCGCGAGGCCAGCAACTGGCTTTCCTCGCTGAGCACGGGCGGCTTTTCGGGGCCCAGGAAGGTGATGCGGTACAGGTCCTTGCCCCCGAGGCCACCCGGCCGCTCGGCGGCGTAGTAGCCGTGGCGGCCCGAGGCGGAAGTCACGAAAAACACGTCGTCGTCGGGCGTGTTAATGGGCCAGCCCAGGTTTTCGGGCGTGCCCCACTTGCCGTTGGCGAAGGTCGATTTGAAGATGTCGTAGCCGCCCATCGAGTTGTGGCCCTCGGAGGAAAAGTAGAGCGTCTTGCCGTCGGGCATCAGGAAGACGGCCTCCTCGCCGTAGGGCGTGTTGAGGACGGGGCCGAGGTTTTCGGCCGGGGCGCGGCCGTCGATTTCCACCTTGTAGATGTCGCGCCCGCCGCGCCCGCCCTCGGGCTTGTCGCTCACGAAGTAGAGGTAGCGCCCATCGGGCGAGTAGGCCCCCGACGACTCGTGGGCCTTGGTGTTGATGCGGCTGCCCAGGCGCTGGGGCTTGCCCCAGGCGGTACCCTTGAGGGTGGTTTCCTCGATGTCGCCGCCGTTGGCGTCGGCGTACACGAGCAGGCGCTGGCCGTCGGGGGCGAGGCCCACGGTGGCGTCGTGGCCCTCGCCGTTGACGGGCGCGCCGAGGTTGGTGGCCGGGGCCCAGCCCTGGGCTTTGCCCAGCCAGGCCGTCTGGTAAATGTCCTCGAAGTAGCTGTCGCCGTCGGGGTCCTTGGGGGCATTGGCCCTAGCGGGGCGGCGCGAGGTGAAAATCAGCGCCGTTTCATCGGCCGACACGACGGGGCCGTAGTCGGAATACGCGGAGTTGACCTGCGGGCCGGCGTTGTCGATGAACACGCGGGCGGGGTGCTTCTCCAGCTCCTGACCGTTGCGGCACTCGCGCAGGCGGCGGGCCAGGTCTTCGGCGGTGACCACGAGCGCATCGCCCTCCCCTTTGCGGGCCCCGGCCAGCGGGGTAGCCAGCTGGTATTCCTTGATGGCCTCGGCCCATTTGGCGCTCAGGTGCAGGGCGCGGGCCAGCAGGTAGTGGGTGCGCGGGTCGGCGCTGGGTTCCAGCTTTTGGGCGCGCTGAAGGTAGCTCAGGGCCTGGGCCTTGGTACCGGAGTGCAGGTAGCAGTCGCCGATTTTGACGTTGAGCTCCGCGTTGTTGGGGTTGAACTCCTGGGCCACCAGGTAGTGCGGCAGGGCCAGCGCATACCGGGGCGGGTCGGCGCGGTAGGCCTCATCGCCGGCCTTAAGCTCGCGCTGGGCTTCCTTGAGCCCCTGCTTATCCTCGCTGAATTTCTCCTTCGAAAACTCCACGCTCTGCGCGTGGGCCTTAGTAGCCAACACTGCCCCCAGCAGCAGTAACCCGGCAAACTGGCGCATTTTCACTCCCTTCTTCATACTATTCAAAGACTAAACGCTTCCCTCCTACTTCGTACCCGCGCTGGCCGGCACCTCGGCCGCATCGCCGGCGCAGCCGGCGGCCGCGGCGTAGCGGTTGCCCTCGGCGCGGCCCAGGGCGGCGGCCTGGCGCCAGTCCTGGCAGGCCTCGTCGGCCTGGCGCAGCATTTCGCGGGCGTGGCCCCGGTTGAGAAACGCCTCGGCGTACTGGGGCTGGAGGCGCAGGGCCTCGGTGGCATCGGCGGCGGCCCGGGCGTACTGGGTGAGCTTGAGGCGGGCGGCGGCGCGGTTGTTCCAGGCGTAGGCGTATTTCGGGTCGAGGGCGATGGCGCGGTCGAAATCGGCCACGGCCCCGGCGTAGTCCTTGTTTTCGAAGCGGGCGTTACCCCGGTTGGTGTAGGCCAGCGGGTTGTCGGCTTTCTGGGTTAGGTAGGCGTCGTAGTCGCGCAGGGCCTCGGGCAGCTGACCGGTGCGGCGCTCGGCGGCGGCGCGGTTGAGCAGGGCCGGCAGCAGCGTGGGCTGCAAGGTGAGGGCCTGGGTGTAGTCGGGCACGGCCTCGGCGTAGTGGCCCAGCCGCAGCTGGGTACTGGCGCGGTCGTGGTAGACGTAGGCCAGCTTGGGGTCAGCCTTTACGGCCCCGTCGAAGTCGGTGAGGGCGGCCTCGTACTCGCCCTTTTCGAAGCGCAGCACGCCCCGGTTGTACCAGGCGGGCGCGTAGGCGGGGTTGGCTTTGATAGCCTCGGCGTAGTCGGCTTCGGCCTCGGGGGCGTGGCCAGCGGCCTCGCGCACCTGGCCCCGGCCAAAGTAGTGGGCGTAGGCGGCGGGCTCCAGCTTGAGGGCCTGGTCGTAGTCGGCCTCGGCGGCGGGGTAGTCTTTGAGGGCCAGCCGGGTGGCGGCGCGGTTGGCGTAGGCGGCCGCAAAGTCGGGCCGGGCGGCCAGCGCCTGGCCGAAGCTGGCGAGCGCGGCCGGGTAGTTGCGGGCCTGGTAGCTGGCCAGGCCGGCGTTGTAGGCTTTTTCGGCCAGCTGCGGGCCGGGCAGCGTGCTGGCCCGCACGGTATCGACCTGGGCCTGCACGGGCGCGGCGGCCAGCAGGCCGGCGGCGCAAACGCCCAGCCCCCAACCCAGCAGCGTAGTGGTTCGCAACATAACAAAAACGGCTAGCACGCTGCCCACACGGGGCAGCTTAGCGAAGGTAGCGGCGCGTGCTCGCTCGCGTCAAGTACTAAGGGGCAGGTTCTCCCTAGACTCCAAAAAATTAGCCGCACGGTACCACTAAGGGCTTTTTTAGCCAGGGCTAGGGAGCTAAGGATAAAGCCGGAGCCCCACGAGGTGGCGCGGCGGGTTTAGCGGCGGCAGTTGATTAATACGGACCCGCCAAACCCGTATTTCACCGGCTAACCGCCTCTGAATAGCACCGTTACTACCCTTAACCGGGGCCTGGCAGTGGCAGCCAGCGCGACCAGCGAGACTTGGCCGTGGCGGAGCGAGCGCAGCCGGCAACCCAGCCAAAGCCAGCTACCCGTGCTCTTGACTTGACCCGGCGCCCCGGCCACCACCGCCCTTTCAGCCCCGCAACCCCGCGACTATGCGCAACCTCACCGCGTCTCCCAACCCCTTGCCCCCGCTCGAACTCTGGGGCGGCATCGAGCCCACCATCAACCGGGTGCAGGACCGCTACCTGAGCCAGGATACGCGCACCCACCACTCGCAGCGCATCGAAGACCTGGACTTATTCGCTTCGCTGGGCATCAAAACGATGCGCTACCCGGTGCTGTGGGAGGCCACCGCGCCGGAAGGGCTGGAATCCGCCAACTGGACCTTTGCCGATGAGCGCCTGCCCCGGCTGCGCGAGCTGGGCATCCGGCCCATTGTGGGGCTGGTGCACCACGGCAGCGGCCCGCGCTACACCAGCCTCACCGACCCGGAATTTCCCGATAAGCTCGCCGCGTACGCGCGGGCCGTGGCCACGCGGTTTCCGTGGGTGAAGGACTGGACGCCCGTGAACGAGCCCATGACCACGGCACGCTTTTCGGGTATCGACGGGGTGTGGTACCCGCACGGCGACAACGACCAGGTGATGCTGCGCTGCCTCGTGAACGAGTGCCTGGGCATCGTGCGCAGCATGCGGGCCATCCGCTCCGTCATTCCCGATGCCCGGCTGATTCAGACCGACGACGTGGGCAAGCACTTCGGCACTAAGAACATGCAGGACATGGTGGCCTTCAAAAACGAGCGGCGCTGGCTGAGCTACGACCTGCTGTTTGGGCGCGTCGATGAGCAGCATTCGATGTACCAGTACCTGCTCGACCACCACATCAAGCAGAAGGAGTTGGCGGAATTTCGCCTGAACCCGTGCCCGCCCGACATCGTGGGCCTCAACTACTACGTGCGCAGCGAGCGGTTTATGGACGACCGGCTGGACCGCTACCCGCCCGACTTGCAGACCGAGTACCAGCACCGCAAGTTTGTGGACCTCGACGTGGCGCGCATTGCGGTGGAGGGCATGTCGGGCTTCGATACGCTGTTTGACGAAGCCTGGGCGCGCTACCACACGCCCATCGTGGTGACCGAAACCCACCTGGGCTCTTTCCGCGACGAAGAAGTGCGCTGGGTGTGGCAGATATGGCAGGAAGCCCAGGCGGCCCGCCAGCGGGGCATCGCCGTGCAGGCCGTGACCTTGTGGGCGCTGCTGGGCGTATTCAGCTGGGGCAACCTCTCGACCGAGGAAGACGGGCAGTACGAGCCGGGCGCCTTCGACCTGCGCGCGCCTACGCCACGGCCCACTGCGCTAGCCCACCTGGCCCGCGCCCTCACGGCGGGCGAGCAGCCGGCCCTGCCCGTGCTGACCACGCCCGGCTGGTGGAAGCGCTGGCAACGGCTGCAATACCCACCGGTTCGCCTCGC